>Ga0233342_1000019_pt1 | contig 45253 bp, 21 predicted proteins | sample GEONDECOMP273_FD_180706 | JGI IMG/M metagenome (GOLD analysis project Ga0233342, IMG submission 180706) | Leaf litter microbial communities from Shasta-Trinity National Forest, California, United States - GEON-DECOMP-273 | ecosystem: Environmental > Terrestrial > Plant litter > Unclassified...
GTTCGCCCAATACAATATGAGGGTGTTCAATCTCGGTTCGAATCCGGGCGTCTTCAGAGACAGCGAGCCCCCTGGCGGAAAGCACAAAGCCAGGGTTGAAAAAAGAAGTGCTTGCTTGTTTGTAAGCTAGCATGAATTTCAGTTACGCAAAAGGATGTTATATAGAGATCAATCTTCGAAACAAACGCGCCCCTTAGATGTGTTGTTGGTCTACATAGTCTTCTCCGGTCCGGTGGTCAGGTTCCTTGCCCATGCTTTTGTCCCAATTAGTGCAGCAGATCTCGATTCATAAATGCTGGTGTTGGTGAACCGCCCAAATAGCTCTATCTTCATGTTCATCCCGGGTGAGAGACTTGTCTCGAAATGACTACGTTACTTTCTAGCTTCACTAGCACCTTAAAAACTGAGTTGGGGCGAGGGAACCTGAATGCAGCGTAAGATTCGAATCAATAGTTCGATACGCGGAATGAAACGTGATGTTAAGCAGATGGTATGAAGTGTTCTACGGCTAAACAGGTTAAAGGTTGGCGGATCGGGGGCTACTATTAGACTGGATTCTTTTATTGATTCGATCCACTCTGATATAAGGAATATCTTACTTTACCATGCAAGTACAAAGATCCGGACTATTGGACAGAAGCAAAAGCACAGCCTTAAAATTGGTCTAGTAAGTTCAGTCTATTCGCTGTAGCTCAACAATCAATCCAGAAACAGTTAAGGGTAAAGTGGATAGGCGGTGCCTCTCATGACGAGTAGAGGATTAAATACCTTAACTAGAATGGGCGGGGTAGCTGCCAGCATTCCATATAAAAGTGCTAGTGCTTCGAGGAACCGAAAGAAAGCATTATCCCATAGCTGTTGGTTTCGTGAAGCATTACATAGATATTACTTAAGGAGTACTTTATCTAAATTGGTACAGAACCACCGAGGCAGAGAGATTACTCCAATAAGGACATAGCTATTCACCAACTGGATCCAGCGGGCTCGAGAACGACATAAGAGCTTTGGAAAGTCACGTTAACCCTTGTGCGGACCTTTTATATGGATTAGATGTAACCTATAGAGTCAATAAGACAGCTATCGTAGGTAGCTTTCAGAGTGGGCAGTTGAGCTCTCTGAAACGAAACGATTTTCACAATGATCACTTGAATCCCAGCGGAATGCTTTAGCACCGCTACCTCTTTCTGCGTCCTGAATCATACTTTTAGAATATAAATATGCCTCAACATATTAGCCCACAGAATCCTTTATAGGTCCAGCTATGACAGTAGCCAATGAGTCAGTCTTGTAATAGCTATCCATAGCTGACATGCTCCCGGGGGCATGCGGATAGGTTCAAGCTCCACTAGCATCTTCTCGTAATACAGGGCATTCTTTGATTGGAACTCCTTGGTTCGGTTCTTTCAGGATCCAGATCGAGCAGATTCATATCCAGTCCCAGGATAAGATTATTGAAGTAGCACAAATTGCATAAGCAGTTTACCCAACAAAAGTTGAACTAGGCATGGGACGAGGAGAGAGATCCGTGCGCTTAGGTTCGGATCACACATCCCCTTTGCATGCTCGCGGCTAAACCCCGAGGGCGAGCTACGGGAAAATACCATGTGCCTAATACTAATAGAAGTTACTTATGGGAATGCCCGGAGAGCGCTCTTTACAAAAGGTATCACCCGCAGCAGAGGAAACACCGGTTTAAGCTCCTTTAGTTGCAGAGTCCCTAGCAACAGGAGGTGCAGCTTCGTCACCAGCATCAGTAGCAAGGGCAAACCAAAACCCCGTAGAGGTAGAGGTGGGAAAAAAGCACTATTTGCACTAATTGAACCATGAGGCTCGGACAGAACCATTTTCTAGTGAAAGGTACGCTAAGGGGTCTCGAGCGGACTATGCAATTGGCCTTGGGACAAGATCCGCGCTTGGAGAATATACATCCTAGGTTACGGATTTGGATTCAGGCCAAATGACTATGGGTGCACTTCCAAGCCTTGCGTGTATCTATCCAAAGGTCCTACCCCATGCTGCCCTGGAACTTGGGGCTCTACCTCGGATGGATTTGGAACTACGGGAAGGGAAGCTGCCTCTGCTACAAGCTCTTGAAGAAGCTATCAAACTCAAAGGGATGCAGCGGGCTTGGATGCCTCCGCTCTAGCTGGCTTTGTTCCTGTATTTTCCACCTAGGTTGCTATTGTCTCTACCATTGGGCGCAGTTATGGGTGCATTTGACCGAGATGGAGATCCAGATTATGCAGTTTATTATGCAAAAGGTGATTCAGTCCGATTAGCTATATAGCCGAATCCCCTGGTTCCTTATTGGCAATTCTGGTTGGTCCATGCAAGAGTGTAAAAGAGTAAAGATGGGTTGGGGCACTAACATTCATGCAGTAGGGATCTTTTCTAGCAATGCTGTAAGAATTCACTAGTATCTGGTCGGGTCTTTTCCCCCTAACAATAGCAATAATGGTACCAAAGTAAGATTAATTCAGGAAGTGTTATGAACGCCTCAGTGCAATGCTCTCTCTGTCAAAGCCAGTCCAAAAGCTCTATGTGAAGCCAGCTAGCCCAGTAGCCAGCGAGTAACTAGCCAGCTAAGCCATCTAACTACTAATAAGCCAAGCCAGACACCAGGCCTAAAAAGCCGGCAAGCCAGACAGTGATAAAGTAAAAGCCAGCCGCTTCTTTTGATCCAGTTGGTTCAGCAGTTGTTTATTTATAAGTAGATCCAGCATCAGTATAGGCAAAGGCCATAGAAGCATAGGTAGCAGGAACAATGAGAAAGGCAGGAGCATATAAGCCCATGGCATCCCCAGTAGCAGCAGCAAAAGCAGCAGAATGACCAGCATTAGGATCAGCATAACCAGTCTAACATTAGGATCAGCATAACCAGTCTAACATTAGGATCAGCATAACCAGTCTAACATTAGGATCAGCATAACCAGTCTAATTTCTAGCAACAACACCAATTAAACAAGCATAATAATTCCCAGCTGAAGCATTTCTAGCAGTTCAAGCTAGAGACCCAGCATCATTTGAAGGAGCAGACTTCCCAGAAGCACCAGTATAACCAACATCAGTTTCACCAGCCTCATTCCCTGCATCATCAGTTATAAGAGCAGCATTACCAGTTGAACCTTCTGAATAACTACACCTGTAGCCTTAGACCAGGAATCACTTAGAAAGGAAAGTTGGAACTGCTATGAATGGAATGATCCCTTTCTTAGAAGCAGCACCGGATGGATGGATAGATAGATGCACAGGCTTCAGACCCAGAGTAGGATATACCTCTTTTCACATTTGCTTCATCAATGCGTCAGTACAACACTATGACTATTTTACCCTTTACTTTACCTTATGGGGTACCACTTAGAAACCTTTGAGGTAACACTATTTCCCACTTAGGAGCCCTGCTGAGACGATGAAGGAATTAGATACCTTCTACCCACCAGGGAGGGCTGTACAAACCATTCTGTACACCAGGAAGATAAGTCCTACAATACAGAATACAGTATGGATCGTGGCATTAACACCAACCTTCTTACCCTCTTTAGACCGGAATCCTAGGAGCATCGCATGGAGGGAGGGAGTGTTCCCAATCTTCAGCCAGGATGGGATAGAAGTCAGTAGAGTATGGCATTGAATACCCTTACCTCTTTATACCAGACATCCTAGGAGCGGAACCACCAGCCAGGAATACCCCAGTTGTCGGGAGTACATGCTAGAAAAAACTACCTTGTCTTTCTTTCTTTTACTGCCGGAACCCTAGACTAGGATTATGGAGGAACTTACCACTAACCCCCAGGAATTAGACCAGGAAGATCAGTAGAGGAAAGACACAGAATACCTTCTTCATACTACCCACCTGCTTAACCTTCACAACTTACCGCCCCGAACCCCCGTATCTCGGGGAGACCCCCTTAACCCCTTTGCTACAGCCTAACAGCACTACACAGCTAAGCAGCCCTAATGTCAGCTAAGGCTTCCCTAAAGACCACAGCCCCTATCTTTTCTAAGCTTTATGCATGGCCCTCCTAACCCAGCTTACATAAGGCTTCCCCAATGCACCTAAGAAAAGGATCAAATAACCAATAACACCTCCACCCTAAGCCCCCTAAACAAGCTAAGGAAGGAGCCCTCCTAACTGTAAAAGCCTTACCTAATGCCCCAAGCCCATTAACACCTAGAGCCACAGCCCCTACGTCCCAGCTAAGCAGCCTCCCCATAAACACCAGTTGAATCATCAACATTCTTCCCAGCATCATTCCTAGCATCGGTCGAAGCAGCAGCATGTTGAAATAGAGATACTCCTATAACTCTAATGAGAGGCAAGGCAGGCTGATATGTTGCTGATTAATTGAAAGGGTTTAAATGGTTGAATGATTTATGGAATTGATCTGCTAGCTAGAGGTGAGGATGATGGTGTGACGTGGAATGTGCGATGTCCTTTTATAAAGGCTCCTGGTGATTGGTTATAGGTTTATTTACTAGAGGTGGGCTGACTGGTTTGAGGTTCCAGGCAAAAAATAAGGTACGAAGTCGCTTGCCCGAGGCACGAGGGGAAGGTACGAAGTCGTACGAAGTCGCTTGTCCGCATCGGGCAAGGCTTGTGTACCTGGTTCAAGGCTTCTTCAAAAAGGTGAAAGGCAAAAGAAGAGGCCCCGACAGCTGTAGCATTTCATTGTTATACCCAGAAACCAAGTGACATTTATCCTCCAAATTAGGGAAGGAAGGGGACTATTCTATTATGGATTGAACTGGTTATGCACGGCTCTCCCTGTGGAGTATAAATCTTATTGTGATGAGTCCATGTGACCTGTTGTAGCCTAATTGAAATGGGACTGACACTGGAGGTCTGGAACCCAGCGTAGGTCTTTACACTTGATTGAAGCTTGCAACTTGATGAGGAGGTCTGAACATAAATCTGGAACAGCCAGCCATTGGAACCTGAATAGCTCTAGTCCCATTATTCCTAAGGCCTATTTAACAGATAGCAATGACTTACTGGGCACTTATACTTGCGGTAGTGGAACCTCATGTGATGCCCTATATAGAACCTCGTCTCCTCTCGGTAGTGGAGTCTCATCAGAATTAGTATTGCTCCATCCTCCTTATATAGAGAGAACTCTCCTGTAAATCACTCAGGAGGTTTTGAATATTTTCATATACGGACTCATTTGCTGTTGAATCCATAACGTCTGATAGTGCCAACAACTCCTATGCGGTTGTGGAACCTCATGGTGCTGCTATATATCTCGGTATCTCAGTAGTAGAACCTCGAGCAGCCCTATCGTTGGGTTGTTTAACCTCCTAATAGTGCCATGGTTTTTATGGGGTACTTACTTCTCGGCAGACTTACAGACTTATTGGAATGATTTTACTATCTAAATCCTCCTTTTTACATTACTTTAAAGCTCTAAAATATGCACCTTCATAATTAGCACTTTTTACTATTAGCAGTATAGAAAGTACTAGTGTCATTCTTTCTTCTCCTCACAAAATTAGCAAGTTGTTTAATATACGTAATAATCAAATAGCTACTTTACTCAATCGTACCGACGCGTTATCACCCAAAAATGAAACCATTTCCGCTCAATTCAGGAAGTAAAACTACAAGGGTCGAGGGTGGGTGCGGTACGAATCAGTTAACGTTATAATGTCTATTAGCAACGAAGCCATTTTAAGAGTGATTTTTTTTTATTTGTTTGGTCGTTCATTTGGCATCGTTTTGACCCTCAAATCCTTCCCTGAATTGGCATTGCGCATAATATACGATATTATGCATATTAGGGTACGATGTGAGAATTCGAGCCTAACGCGAATAGATCTCCACGCCACGCCTATGTGTTTTCGGAGCTAATCACAAAGCTCGTCCCTCTCCCTCCTACCGTCGTCTCGCGGCGACCCGGCCGCCTATCTATCTGCATCGCAGTCAATGAAGCCGTCGGTGGGGTACTTATAATATGGGAGGGAGATCTTTGTAGGCCTTTTTTATAAATTCATATCTAGTAAATCACAATAAATCTTCTGCTGCTATTAGACTGCGCAGACTTTTAACCATAGCAGCCATAATAATAGTATATTGCATATCCACGCGGTTAATGTATGATGTCACCATAGATAGAGACGTTGCACTTGTCCGGCCCGCCCGATCCACTATGGCTACTATACTTGGATTACTGCTGCTCCTAGGATTGGATACTACGCTAGGATAATGGTAAAAAAGCGCATCGAGACATTATCATATATCTGCCCGCTACGCTATCCCTATTGCTCTGGGCATTTATTCCAATCTATTTGCTATGAGGACACTGCCACTGTGGTTGTTCGCTGTTTGTGGTTTCCTCAGCCAGTTTCCCTTTCTGTTCTGACACACGATGGCTATGCGCACACTGACACTACTGTTTATAGCTCTATAGATTCCATTGCTCCGCCTGCTACGCTCATATATCCACCCACTTTCATGCGCTCTACAGGGTTGATGAGAACAGTGAACCGTCAGTATGAACATAGATAAACATGGATGGTTCCGTCAAGGTCTTCGGGGAAGGTGTAGCTCTGGTAGCGATATTAATTAACTGCCACTGCCACTTGCTCACTGCCCTTTTGCCAAGAACTGTACCCTTCATTTATCAGGTGACCAGTGCACCCATTCAAGGTAGGAACAACTATTGTTCCGTAGTGGTAAGTGGTAGGGGGATGGGGATGGGGACCTTTCTTTTTCAATCATAATCAAAGCAAGGCTTTTTCGTCACTCTTTTCCGCTCTGTAGTGCTAAGCTCATGGGATGGGCTACCAGGAGGAGATATGGACCCGGGCTTGGTTACTTGGCTTGGCTAAGAGACGATCCAAGATTATATGTCAGGTGTATATGCCGCTACTTAATAGTGATTAATTTATACATCTTCCGAGAGAGGCGTCCTGCAAACGGGACCGGAACGGGACGGGGCCCGCCGACCGAGTGAGTTAAATGTGGTCGCCAATTTGTTGAAGAGTTGGATTGCTTGCTTTCTTGCACTTTAAGTTCTTATTAGGTGGGGGGATGCGGGCGAGAACCCGTCTAAACCCTTCATTTATAAACTGTTTGGCCCCCTTAAGGCTTTATTAAGGGCAGGTTCCGACAAAAAACCACTTTTCATATGGGAGCATTAGCCAATCATAATTGTCTCAAGAGGTCTTGCTGTGTTATTGAGGTGTGGGACCAGGCAGGTTTAGCGCAGGCCATAAAAGTTCGCTTGGGATACTAACTGCTGATATCAGAAAAACCTAAAGGGAATAATCCCTACGATATTGCATATCTACATTTACCTTTTACATTTCAAGAGGAGGAAGCTTTAACACAGGGCTGGGACAACCGGGCTGCTATTGGCATAGGGTTCAGTTGGAACACCTCTCCCACCCCTTGAAATGGTAATGCCCCTATCCATAAGACTAATCAGTTGTTGCTTTTGGCTGATCCTTTCCGATATATAAAGATCATTAAAAGCCCGATGAGCTATAATGCCTTGGACCTACTAAGAAATATATTTTATCTTAAAATAGCGAATTAGAGGGTTTAAAAACTCTGTTTAACTGCAAACTTGGTGCCTTCGCCAAGTCAGGTAAGCCCTCAATAACGGACTCTCCGGGCAAGCATAAAGCACCTATATAACTAGCGCACCCCCTATGTAAATGACTCAACCTCCCTGATCTGACAAGCACTATGTGTGTGTCTGGCACATGATCCTCTTTAACAGGTGCATCATAAGTAAGCATTGTTGATTCATCCCTCCCTTCTCCAATCGATGTAGGCCATCGTGTTCCGTATGCGTAAGTGAGATATAGGATCGAGGGTAAGGGTTTCTTCATTCCCACCCCAACAAGCCTAGTCGTTGTTTGTCTGTTGTGAGACCCAGATCTCAATCAAAACCTTATCATTTGGCTTTTTGCCATTGTCAAAACTTATTTTTGAAGGGTCCGATGAAACCAAACACACACACCTCATCGGGGCACAGAAATGGAGGTTATTATTATTGGAACATGCCATTTAATAAAGTTTCCTTAGTGGAGGTCACATCCGCATGATCCCCCCCGGGGGTGGAACAAAGAGCATAACAGGTTTTTAATAATAATAATATGTATATTACTTGAATACACATTGGATAAATGAAATAAGGGGGGGTGTTTCCATGCTCTGAAGCGTCGTACTCGTAATAGCAAAGGTAGATCTAAGTGCCGTACCAAGTAAGCATTACTTCAAGCGAGTGGGTGGAAAAAACACCCTTAAATGCTCAAAGTGAAGGTAATGGAAGAGCCAAGCCGGTATAAAAAGGTTAGTTTTTTCAATTAGTACGCCAGGCGGTGATTTCGCCGCTGCTGCCAGAAATAAAGTAATGCAAGAATGGCAGGATAATTTGGAATGTGTAACGCAGAGGCTTACGTAGGCGTATAATTGAGCGAGCGATCCTCTTTAAAATAGAAAGATTATAAAAAGTAGAAAGGAGGAGGCCCACCACTATCGTTCGTTGCTAATTCCCCAACATGGAGGCAAGCGGTAGGGATTTTTCCGCGAAAGTAACAGCTCTTATCTCGAGCTTCATCTAGGTGCACGGTTAAAGCGTATGTCCTGTTGAAGTAGGGTAATCGCAAGGGTAACTATTATGTAGAGGCTGTAGCGGGAGGATGGAAGCGGATCTGTTGCAGACAGAAAGAATGGGTCATGCTAGCTTCGTTTCATTAACAGCACAAGCCATGCGTTATATATTGGCATATCCAAAACAAAAATAAGCTAAGCACAACCTCTTCACATTCCTTCCTAAAAAAGTCCTTCCGCTCTTAGTGTTCTGGTCTTTATTTCTTGCACCAGCTCAAACTATGTGGGTAGTAGTAAGTGTATCAGTGCAAGTCCATTCAGTAAGCCGAGACCTTTTTCATCGGAACTACATTATTAAAGGTAGTCTCGTTTTTAAGGTTAAGCACCTTCCAACTATTAAATTTATCACTTTTACTTCGACTCGCTATCTTCTCCCCTTCTTCTCTATTCCCACCTAATCGCTGCGGGGCCCTCAATAAAATAGAGGAGGCCGAAGTCAATAAGGACAAGCTGGATAACTTTGTACCATTCAGGGTTTATGCTCAACCGGGTGGTACCTTGGAGCACATCTTTTTTTTTGTGCAACCCACCTTTGGTCCTGGAGTTTTCTCTTTGCTTCGCACCTCTACTTTTGTGTTTATATTCTTGAGTTATCTTTAGTATTTGATTTGCTGCCTCCTCTTTTGGTTTTTTATCTATGATCCTAATTTTGAATTGAAAATATGTTATGTTGCATATGGACGTTTACGAAAACCTAGTTAGGATAACTCACCAGCAGAACTACTTGCCATAGCTACTATGGCTCATCGGGGATCTAAAATGGTTATTTATTCTTACTGAACATAACCTTTTCAGGAAGTTTCCCTAACATCTATAGATCTCGAAATCAACTGGGTTAACGGGGCTTCTTCTTTGATTGGACAAGATAAGATGACACAACTTCTTATGCTTTGGCGGTTCTAAACAACTTGTACAGAGATGTTTTAATATACTATACTTGCATGGATACGTTCTATCACTATATGGTACAGATAAGGAAATTTACCCAGGTGGGTATGCAGCCCTTGCACCATACATTATGGCAGGTTTAAAGAGGCAACAATAGGTATTTTATAATAAGTAGGTTTGTAATGAAAATGAAAAGTCTGAATTCCTGAGGTGCCCACCAAAAGAAGATGTAGGTCATAGGCATAGTAATAAAAAGCTTAGTGTCATACTCCTACTGTTCTGTTCCCGAGGCATTTTCCAAGTTGGCTTCCAGTACAGATTATTCAAAGTCTGATGTCCTTTCCACTAGTTCCAAGGTATGAATTTATGAGTATCAAAGTTGAGTAACCAAGCTCTTTATTTATTGTTTAGGTGACTCAAGTATAATGTTATAGCGGCATAAAGGCGCTGACTAGAAAAGCAAAAGCAGTTGACTGAGCAGTAGTAGTGGCAGTCAATTCTGATGCTTAACCCATTATATAAAGTGTTAATCCAGCAGTTGAAGCAGCTTATTTACAAGTGTGATAGAACAAGCTTTTGTAAACAACCTCGCTCTTGCTTGAGGTATATAAATCCAGCCCCTGCGCTATTATTCCCTCTCAATTATTCCCCTTCGATGAGCTCAATTTAGTAGCTCACATAATACTCATGCCTGGAAAGTCTCTGCATTGCTCGAAGCTAATCGAAGCTGCGTCGTGTAACCTCATTATGTGCCATGTCCTCATCAGCTAGGTGTCATTTTGGGTCTTGTTCCCAGGAGGTAGGCCGCTTCGCAAGCAGGTCACTGACGCTTTATTTTCATTGATTCATGCTGATTCGTTTTCTGAGTTGGCTGGCCGGGAAGGTGCGGCCAAAGAGGACTAATTAGTCTTCACGGAATAGCGTTCCCAACTGACCCATCTTACAAGAAAGGCGTTACCACCAAACAATGACCCATTTTCTAGTATAGGCGTTTCCACCTGCCACAGAATAAAGCTCCCAAATATAGGCGAGACAGAACAATTAGCTCTCTCTACTTGATCTTAAAGGATACGCCTGATAGACAGGCCAGACAGAATAAATAAAGGACAACACGAACGAAGGATGGACAAATTTCATTGTCACAATAGGAATTACTTTAATTCTGTAATTAAATCCTTCTATTTTGAATCGTACACTTCCGTTCCTAAGATTAGAATCACAACATGAAATAACTTCTGTTCCGTCACTTCATTCTTCAATTTGAATCCTAAAATTTGATAGGGTAGAGCTAGTCACTATAAGAAGCCTTCACAAAAGCCTTTCACCAAGGGCCAGAAGCCTTTTGCCGCCTTTGCCCTTAGCTTCAAAGAAATTAACACTCTATCCATTGGAACTCTACAAGCTTAGCATCTGGAGCAGTGGTCCTCTTCGCTCTCCAGATTGACTCACATATGAACCAGTGTTGTTCTGCATCACTCTCACTCTTCGTCGATAACTCGGGAAGGTGCAACATAATAATTTTAGCTACCACTTTTCAGGCATTGCACCCCACTTTCAAGCTTGCTCCTCTCTATATATATCTCCTGAGTTTGCACCTCCTCCATGGTACCTTATACCTTCAGCTACTTATTTTGACAGTTTCAAGGTAACCCTTGAGTGCAAGTGCTTACTCTGCCATGACTGGCGGGTTAAAAGGGCATATTCTTATTCCACCAGAAACATCTTCACCCATGTTGTAATGTATTTTACAAGCCTCCCGTGAGCTCCCTTCTTTAACTGTTTCTCTGCTTGTGAAAAATACCGGGAACCAGAAGAATAATGCATACAGGCCAATATTTGGTTCAATTGAGCAGCACAATAGATGATACACAAAGAATGAAGAGCACTTGTAGGAAGCAATTGCAAGGAAGAAACATGGCAAAGTTAGCTACTAATTTTTTTTTTGAATTGTGCTAGTGAGGCCAAAATAAAATAAAGAGCCTATTCCGAATGGAAAGCCTATTGAAACCATGCTGCTATGGGGAGCCTATTTGAACTACTGGGACAGAGAGCTGTTTTGCAAAACAAGACACCCCAACCAAGGTTATACCATGATGAGAAACCTGTTGATAAAACCAACCAACCAATCAATTATGCTTTGCGAAACAAGAGCAACAAACCGGAGAGAACTGCTGATCAATCTTTCTACCCTACCTATCTTGATACCCTATTGATATTGCTGCCCAGATCTATCTTGCTACCTGCCCTCCCTCTAAAGTGCTGCCTGTATAAATATCCTTCCAATATATATATACTCTATTATTTCTCGAAACCACCTCACTAACACACTCGGGATGGGTTCTAGCTGGGCTTAATACAGTGATCAGTGTCAGGAGGTCAATGTATTATTGTAGGGGGGGGGGGGTGGAATGCAGTAATGGAAAGGGTAGGGACACGGATTCCAAGTGAGTTTGTCTAGACCATTCCCCAATATGAGGAGGAAGGTGGTAGCTATAATTACTAAATTATGAGGCAAGCGTTATATTTCATTATTATTTATATATTATATATAATATATATTTTCATGCCATACCGCCGGGTCTAAGCAGTACCTCCCTAAAAGAAAATAATCAAGTGATCTAGGGCTAATTCCCTCTTCCTCCTTCTCTCTTTCTTGCTTCGCTCGAATAATTTGAACCTCCACTCGGTGTCTTCTTATGCGAGATTGTGGGCTCTTAACCAAGAGAGGAAGGAGAAGGCCCCATGTTCGCGCTACATTGACCCAACACTATGTACGGGGTTGAATCATTGACACTGCGAGTGAGTAACCACTAGCGTAGCAATAAGCGCACCAATAAATAAAATTATAAGTTAACATATGTAAATATACATTTTGGGGATCACACGCAAAGAAAGAAAGGAAGGAAGGAAGAAAGGGTCTTCAGGGAGGTGCCAGATAGACACATTCAGGTCAGGAAAGGACCGGATAGAACCAGGAAAGGGGATAGATAGAGACATTCTGCTGGGAGAGGAAAGGGGTAGCGGGAACCAAGCCAAAAAGCAGGACGGGAATGAGAGGCCGGGAAGAGGAAAAGACCGAGAAAGAACGCCGGAACTATAGATGGTAGCAGAGAGAGAAAGGATTGGATAGAAAGAAGCGGGGATACAGATAGAGGAAACAAGAATGGGAATAAAGATAGATAGAAATAAAGGAAAGAGAGAGTAAACCATTAGCAAAAATGAAGACTAGACCAGCATGAGCAGAGAAGGGGTATTCATTTTAGTACCCGGCTAACTAAGTGCATTCATGAATCCAAGTGATATAAGGCAAACATGTTTAGCTATTTAGGTGGACAGGTAGTAAGGAAACACAGAAGTAAGGGGGGAAAGGTGAGTTTGAAACTTTCCATTTGCATAGGGAGTCCTTCGCACCTATTCTCTAAAGACCCGTTGAATTGAATCCGTCCATGTTTTTTGTGGGACATATTGATTCTCAAAAACCTGCTCATTGAGCCTTTTCCTTTTTTACTTCGTCAAAAAAGCATTTTGATGGGTGAGATGCTTGATTCATCTGGGTCAATAGAGTGAATTTATCTGTAAATAAATAGGGCATTTCCCTTTGTTTACCTCGTGGAATGTTGTCTCATTGAGGTTAAACCAATCAGTAAGTTACGTGAACACCGTTAATTTCAGCTAAGTTTATCTATGTACGGGTAGCAGGATGTCATATATAAGTCTGCGCTAACTCCTTGTCAGGCAGGAATATATTATGTTGTTTGTCGTGTAAGAAACCAACCTAGTAGTTTTAGGAAGGAACCCCCCTTATTCTGACCGTAGTTCGTGCAAGTGTGCATACGGCTGTGCTAGGCCCCTATAATAGGGTACAGGGGTTAACCCACCACCGACTGGGGTTAATTACCCCGTATAAAGACTCTCTTTGTCTCCAACAGGCTTTCCATGGAACAATGCGCATGGACTAAGATGGACTAAGCTAGTCCCAGTGGGATCTAGTAATAGACGAGCAGAGAAGCGCATAGAGAAGTCGTTACTACTAATTTTGCTATTAGTTTTGCACTTGGCACAGACCTGAAAACTAACTCAATAGGAGGCGTGGTTAGCGAACTAACCCCTCAGCAGTTCTTTAACGGCAATAGGATATATAAGTTCCAGCCAGATCCTGCATGCATATTATTCCTGTAGTCCTGTAGTTAGTGCAAGTGCATAGGGGCTAAGCCTATACCCGGAGTATAATAGGTGTTATCTTTTGCGCATGCATATAGTTTTGAACAATTCCATAGAAACAACTGTTTAAAATGTATGTCAAATCAATATATAAGTGTAATGTTAAATCCATACAACTAATAAAATATATAGCATTGTTTCATTTGTCTAATCTGATTCTGAAAATAAAGGTACAACAGAAATCTCATTTCATTTAATTCCCCATGTTTGGTATCAGAAAAATGAGTTTTTATCGGGTCGGAGGCTCCTCGTTGGGGCACGAAAATTGGATTTTCTCTGTTAATGAAGACCCTTTCATATAGTTGTTTCCCTATGATTACCAGGTGTTGATCCACTCGATCCGGGTGGTGTCCATCATTCGATCCAGGTTGCGATGCCAGAGCTGGGTGGGCTGGGATACCCGACGATACGCTTGCTTGGCTCCCCTCGATTGGAAACAGTCGTTGCCTATAAGCTATTTTCAGTGCAACATTAAATGAACCTTTGGTCGGTGCAGGAATGAATGATGCTCTTTAAGTGCAGCTTTTCAGTGCCAGTTTCAAAGAAACTAACTAAGGAAGGAACCCGCTAAAGCATGGGTTTAACGGAAAGCATACTGAAAGCGTTAATTGGCACCTACCTACCTACCTCCACAATTGGGGATCAATACATTTATTTCCTACCAGCCATTGAGTCCTTAAATCCTAGGTATAATTTCCTCCCGTTAATGGAACCTCTTCTATCTGGTTTCATCTCTGCGCTGCTAAATTGAAAACTGCCTGCATGATCTTTCGGTGGGTATGTGCTCCCAAATTGTAAACGGGGATTGTAATTTGTTTCTTTCTCTCGGCATAGTAAAATGCGAGTACTCCTGGCAAGTACTAGTGGAAATAAGCAAATAACAAGGCTATGGAGGCGGCTATGACTGGTGGTTATATTCCTTGGATCTTCTTCTACCGGCCATTGATAGTACAACTATTATTAAGTACCACCCGTTTTTAGTAAGTAGCATGGAGTAATTAGCATAGAAATAATAAAAGATACCATATCTATACCGGAATAGAGTAACAAGCATTGGTACCTTAAATGGACTATTGTTAATTTGCATACTTAAATGGCCCGGTGGATCTGGGTTTTGGGCTCTTGTCAATGATCTACGGCAATGAGTTTTGTAAACGGGGACTCACCCATGGGCTTACAGGTACTTACCGGTGGAACAAATTTCATTCCTTCCTATTGGCAGACTTCAATTTACCTTGTGGGAATGATGTTTATTATCTCGGGATTTATCTCGGTAAAGGTGTGGAATGGGTCCTTCTCCTTCCTTTCGGCTAGTGATGTGGGCCTGCCTTATTCCCTTTTTTAGGTCTGTTTGGGTATCTTGTGGGACTCTCTCGTTGTCTGTTGAGAACAATGAGGGTCCTTCTCTTTCACGTCTGGTAAAACTTGTATAAATAAATATGCTGCTGCTCTTCAAGTAACAACTTGAACTCACTTTACTTTAGTTGTTTGGTGTAACCTTGTGTAATAGGAACGCCATCGTGTTCCGTATTGGTAAGTGAGTTAGTTGTAGGGTCGAGGGTCTAGGTATAGTAATAGTTCGAGGGTTCTGTCTGGCTGCTATGGGCTATGTATGATTGGGGAAATGCTGGTCTCCGGGATATAGGCATGGTATGTATCTATCCCGGGTAAAGAAAGCGGGAATCGGGACCTCTCGTGAATGAGGTTTTATAGGCGTACAGGCATAGATCATGTGGGAATGATGGGCTCCCGGAACGGACGGCTCTCCCTTGACAACTTTGGGGTACCCCGTGGGAATGATCGACTGGATCAACTGCATCGTAAATTAACACCTGGCAATAATAGGAAGCATTCTGAAAGGGTATAGTTCAGTAATTGAATTCTAGAGCATCAGCAACTATAGTTGTTAGAACTCCTCCCATGTAGGCGGGATAAGTTGATTTGCCTTTGCTCGGGGAGGAAAGACTAGTTCAAGTCAGCTAAGATAGCAGGCAGGTTAGTTAAAGGAGTTCAGCCGGTGGCTATCCTTCCTAAAGGGGGTTAAAAAGTTGGCCAATGGGTAATTGCAACACGGTAAACGAAATAGCATCCGACCATGGGCATGCTTTCGAGTAAGCAAGAAGTTTATATTCCTCTTTTGTTAGGGACTCCCTCTCCAGTTAAGTAGCTAGCTCCATAAACTACTTTATACAGTAATGCTTCCTTACTCCCCTCTGAATATTTTAGCAATAGATGTCAATATCAAGTTGATAAAATAAACAGGCCGGTGCAAACAAAATAGGCAGGGAGGCACTATCGGGAGTAGAAAACAACTAAAATAACGGCAATAAGCTGTTGTGGGAAGGTGAGTTAGCCGGTTACGGATTAGTTGGGGTTCCTCCCAGGGGGTGAAGGACTCTTTAGTGAGGAGTGGGGATAGGAGGTAATAAAGGAAGGAAGGTCGGAGTGGACTAGTTTAATAAGCTGTTGTGGGCCCTGTCCACATTTTGATAAGTGGATTGACCAAGCCAGGGCTGATATCTATAACCATTACTCGGGTAATTCTGGGGTTGAGCTGTAATGAAGTTGTTAATACGTACAGAATATCTCGTTTATCTTCACCACTTACTAGTAAAATTGGACCCACATTTTAATATGGAAAGGTGGCCCTTGCCCGATGCGGACAAGCGACTTCGTACCTTATTTATCATTTTTTTTTTAAGAGGTTCGGTCCACCACTGTTAAATTAAAGATAGGTAGAGTAAAAGAAAGGTCCGGTCTCGCAGGAATGAAATTAAACACTGTTGGAGTCTCTATATTTAATCGACCTACCTGCTGCTAGCAAGATCCTTTCTTTACTTATTCCCAGCCGCGGTTCGATCGACCCTACTAGGCCACCACAGCCCGCAGTATAGTGATCCTGTTTCATTGTATATCTAAGCTTTATTGGCGGTTTGTCCCAGCCCTGGGTCCTATCAGTGCAGCTCGGTATGCGACCCCGCCCGGTCGAGGATCCCAGCCAAGCCAATGAATCCCCATCCCGCCTAACATATGGAACGATGAAAAGGAGCGTTAAGCCGCTCCACCCGACCAAAGACCCCCATACCGAAGGTGCCACGAGACATCCCCCTAAAAGTAGGACAAGGTTGAGCCATCAGTATTGACCACTCATGTTCACAGCCCTGTTCGAAGGCGGACAGTCGAGCGTAACTTTATTACTAAGTTTATTCTGGGGATAGAGATGCATGCCTAAAAAATTAGTTCATATATGTAATATCTTTATACAATTTTTCTATTGCAAAAGCTTTCTTTACGTTCGGACCTATACCAACAATCTAGCGAGCGTATATACTATACTTTATAGAACGGCTGGCCTTAGCTTAGATATTGGATGGACGGGCTTGCTTGGGCTAGCTAGTAAAGCTGGATGGGATGGCCGCGGTCTAATTGCTGGGGTAGATGGGATATATGCTACCTTGTAAGAATGAAAATTACCATGATTTACAGACCCTGCCTACCATCATAATTACTATCTTCCCCATTCAAATGTGATCAGTGAAACTACAAAAAAAGAATTTAAGCCATATGATATTCCTTCGGGATTGCAGAATTTGTTCATCAGATTTGCTTAACTAGGAAAAGATGGAAGGCGAACGTAATATTTCCATTCATGATGTATAAGGTAATGTTGTGATTGATGAGGAGTTGACAGTTTTATTAACTACTTAAAGGTAGTAGCCCATATGGCGAACATTAGGAGGATTGATGCTCAAGATAGTTGGTTGCTTAAGTTAGTGGCGCCTGTACTGGGCTTTCTGTGATGTACCTTGTGATAGTCACTAGATGCCATATGCATTTCTAGGAAAAGAGACTAGCCCATATTGTCCAGAGGAAACAAATAATGAAATCATCAATGTGAATGAACAAGGATTGATAGTAAATCAAGAAAACTTTCATATATAGTACCTAAATGACATGACTACGCTAAAGGACACAATCCTACTTATAATTTTCATTGTGTCCAAAGGTGTACGCAACGATTATATTATCGTTTTGAAGGAATTGCAACCAAGAACAAGCATTCTTTACATGTTCTAGTTCAGAGAACCAACTTAGGCGTAAGAGGTATGGTCATCTTTCTGATTTCTATCTTGGTTTGCTCAACGAGTATAACATAGTTAATGCACCGCCACAAATGCAAGAGGAGAAAGGTGTCTACGAGGCGTGTTTGGATGGAAAGTGCTTAGCGTTCTCTGGAGAAGGTAGCTAGATAGAAGGTAGGCATGACAAGGTTGGTTATCACAGAATGGTGAAAGCAGGCATAAGGATTGAACCATTATTACATAAGTAAGGACTCGGGGATTATAAGCCCACTAAATACGCATAATACAAGGTTAAGATAGTCTTCGATTGGAGATTAAAAGCTATAGAGTTGGCTAGAGTTATTTATGAGCCGCCTCTTTCTTTTCCAATTTTATTTCTTTGAAGTCATCAATGTTATAGATCTCTATCATTTATATATCTGGTAAGGATCTAAATATGTGCTGTATACATCCTATATTGTGAGCATCCATAGACCTATGGTCACCCCGAGCCAAGACTTATGGCTATCCCGATACCTCCTATGAGCATTCCGAGATCTACTGATACCTATATTCCGATACTTTTTATGGTCATCCCTATATCTATGATTATTCTGAGACTGATACTTTTTATGGTTATCCCTGGACCTACAATTATCTAAATATTTTGCTTTTTCCTTGGTACTTATCTCTCGCTAATTGACCTTTATTTCTAACTGGGAATGCTTAACTGAGCTATTTCCTTCGTAAACAATAGTAACCCCTACCGGAGCAGTTTCTCTCGTGGACAACCCCATAACACCTGCAATTCACGGAGCTATCTCTCTCGTAAACAACCCCATAAGCCTTTTTCACGGAGCTATTTCCCTCTCCCTTATGGTCGAGCCTGCTTGCGCACCCTCTATAAAACCCCCATAACTTGTACGTAATTAATAAGAAGCTTTAGATTGTTGTTGCTATCGAGATTGCTTCTTTCCCCCAGTGAGATTGCCTTCCTAGTGAGATTGATTGGAGTTCGTTAAATAACTGAATAACTAAATAATAGCATAAGTAAGAATAGCGTTGCAGATTTAAGTATTATTCACATATTTGAGTACTGTCTATAATAACTGAAAACATATAATGTAGTGTTATTTCATTTTGTTCTTCCATATAATTTGGCAATATGACTTTTATAAAGACTGTGACGATAGCTCATACTTAATAAGGTATTGTTCCATTCCACGACTTGCTCACTCACCCGAAAACTTCAGCTGCCCCACTGTATAACCCTAATCTGACATCCGTGTCCCCCGTCCGCCGGACAACCTCTTTACCTAAGTTTCTTCCTTCAAATGTAAAAGCATCCCCTCAATTCATTGTGTAAAAGCTTCCCCACTGGTCACAAATCTCCTCAAAGAGCACATTAGCTAGACGGTACGGTCCTGGCACTCTATCTATTTATTCCCCTCAAAGACTTAGCTCTGCTCAGGTAAGGTCCTGAAAGGTAAACCCCTAGCTCTGCAAGTTCGGGAAGATATGAAAGGTAAACCCTGTAAGGTTCTGCTCAGTAAGGCCCTAACTCTTCTAATTTCAATTTGAGGGTCCGTGAAACTGTGGCTTTGAAGATTCTGAAAGTAATTAGACAGGCTTTTGTAATCCCCTTATTGGCTCGGCTACGCTGACTTGCCCAGCTATTATAAGTAGCTACTTCAGCAATTCCCCATCCCAGCAATTAAGCAATCGCACCTGCCAAGCATACCAAGCAAGATTACTTCAATATGTTATGCCTACCCGAGATCAACCGGCGAGGTGCGGAGCAATAGGGAATATACCTGAATCAACCCACTAAATAGCCTGAGACAGGTCAGGAAAGTGATCAACAAGAATAGTTCCCGTTGCATATGAAAAGGTCCAGTGAAAAGGTGGCCCCCCATCCAAATAGTAACTTAAAGAATCAAATGCAAAAGGCACGGAGTGGAATGAATCATATCCATAAGTTTCTGAAGACTAGTCCCTTCTTCCCATATTTCATAAAAGTGGGACGCTCAAGAAGATAATGAAAAAGGTGGTTCCTTACAAATATCCATAATAGAAAGTATATAAATAAGATCCCCATATCAAACTAAAGGTGAAGTGCGCAGCAAGGCGCGGAGCGATAAGAAGTGTGTATCAATATAACCCCAATACTGGCACTAAGAGAGATAACTAAAAAGGTAGGCACCCTTAGAAAGAAGATTTCATAAAATGTATATAAAGACCGTAATAGTAGAATGCCCGTTGCATATTCCACAAAAGGTTTGGTGGAGGGAGAATCTAAGCAGTTCCTACGACTGACTAGTGGTATCTGTCCAACATAAAGTAATACTGTAAGCTTCAAAGGGTAATAGAATAGTCTGAGTGCATATGTACAGCCGGTAAGATCTCATCTATGCCCGATACCCGTTGCTCCATGAATGGCTTATCAGGTACAGCTATATACTTCTACGGGATGGCATGGCATGAAACAAACCCCCTCCCCTTATCAAAGGCCCACTTCCATAGCTGATATAGAAAGGAGAGACTAGAAGTTACCCATATAAACTAGAATACATTGGAGCCATTTTTGTTGTTTAATTAACGAGCATATCCTTGTCAGTGCCAAATGACCCAGTCATACCCAGACAGTTATCAATAGTCTGGAGTAATTTACAATTTGACCCAACCAACATATACATATTATATCGCATATATATGTGATACTTGATCTCTACCAATAATTGATATACATATTATACATGCATATATAAGTTCAATTCCCATTTTTAAGAGGTGATCCTTGCCCTTCTTAGGTCGGGGCAAGCGGTTCTACCTCGTCTCCAAAAAGGGGCTATATACTTAACGTAACCTCGCTTCTTTTGTAATCTCGACGTAATTCATTACGAACTGTCGCTATAAATTAAGCTTCCCTTGGTGCCAGACCCTTCATTTTTGTTGTTCAGGGATCTTATTTATGAATAATTTTTTATTAATGCCCCTATATTCTACCCACCCTTCTGATTGGCTTTCTTTATAATCATAATTCCTTTCTTAGCGTTTTCGGACAACGAAGGTTCTTTGCTGACTGACATCCTCAATGAATTGAAAACCACCCTGATTGGAGAACAAGGTTTAGCCGCCTATAGGAAGAGACTTTATTTCAGTTGAACAGCATTGTTGCGTTGGATGGATCGTCGGAATTCCCTATTGGATTGATTAACTATAGCCATATTACTTACATTTGAAGGGCATGGATTTTCTTTTTACCCAACCATGCCTTCCTGGGGTTTGCCTACAATTGCCAGGTTTCGATCCCAGGAGGGCCAGTCATAGATGGAGGGGCTGAAAAGCACTAGCACGCAGTACGGCACTTTAGAGGAGTTAAAGCAGACGCGTCATTTTACCTTTCAGTTCTTTTACTACCTTTCAATCCAGCCCAGTCAGTACAGTCAGTTAAAGTCATTGTTAGACGTTCAGTCAAGTACAGATCCAGCAAGTCTATTGACGTGAAAAGACAGAACCCATACCGAGCGTGTGTAAGGTGCACCGATTAAAAGTGATTGATTGGATTAATTAGGTCCATGTAAAACATCTAATGAGCGGGGTGGGGGGTCCAGACCACTGCCATCTACAGGTGGGGTGCGACTATGGACGGATCGATACAGAAGACCCAACCTCAAGTTTGTTAGTCAGGTGCACAGATAACAATTGGAGTCTTCCACAGACAGATACTAGCCAAGATCGACTAGAGGGGAAAGCAACGGAAGTTAAGGAAAAACTTGTAAGTGTTAGGTTGTGCTTAGCGTTTTTGTATATTTATGTATATAATGAAATCTTTGCTTGTGCTGTGAACGGCAGGCAAATGTCACTAGATAGGAAGAGGTGGTGGTTCAAGCAGGCAGACACGTTCTGTTAAAGCCAGTCTGAAGCCATTACAGCCATTCAATTATTTACATACAGTCAACCTAGAGCTCTACTCTCATCCCTCCATCCTTTGGACTATCCTTACACTCTTACTTGGGAACCTATGCCTCTTACCTCCTTGGGTGGGACCATCCTTACACTCTTACTTCCACGAAAGGAAAACTGATCCAACCAAATACCCAATTAAAGTGCTTGATCACTTCACCCAAAAGTCACATGAGGTTTCGCTACCACCATGGGTCCCTTCCGAGAGCCCAATCATTATCTTTATCATAGCTTAGCTGATAGCCTTTTTATACTTACCAACAGCTTACGGGACAGGATAGTCAAGCTTGAGAAGCTTGCCGGGGCGGGGTAGATAGCGCTTTAACCAAGCCAGAGAAAGCAGCAGCCTTCCTAAACTCTTTATAAGAGTGGAGCGTCAGAGTGATGGATGCCTTGGTGGGAGGATTTGAGTGAGCCTGGTCTTGACCGCCGGGCTTAGTAGCACTGGGCTTAGTAGGCTTTGTACCACGAGTTTCTCTCTACGAGCACAAAGAATAGGGAACCAACTTAGAGAAAAAGTTATGTAATTGGCTCTTAATGTAATGTGCTGCTGCGTAGGCGCTGTATTCTGGGATGCTACTAGCTCTGACAAAAAAAGAAACTTAAATATATGCTGGAAGGTGCGAAATGAATAGATGCTGGTGACCCAGGTTGTTGTTTAGGAGCGTTCATCAATTAAACCCAATACAAACAAAGCAAAGAAGTTACGCCACACATTATATAGGAAACCCCTCTCCCTTATGGTCGAGCGGCTCCGCCCCTCATATCGCAGCTGTCATCGAACCATTTCAAAGCCAAGAGACAAGTCCTGTTCACCACCGCCAAGCAAAAAGCCACTTTATAATAATAAGGGGAAAGCCCCGGTAAATAGGGAAATTAACTAATAAAAGGGTCGTATGCAGGATGGTAATTTATAGAGTGAATAACTATAATAAAGTACATATGTTTCACACTTTTGCTGCAACCATGCTTGCTTTATTATAATTACTTTGGAAACTAGACCTAATTAGCCTCAGTAGCTTACCTCGCTTTTGATTGAGGAAGTTTTAGCAATGAAACAAATTACAACAATAAAATAAGGTTAAAAGATTGTTGTTTCCGGCGCGCTCAAATGTAAATAGAATCCCTTTATCTAAATACTCCTTATTTATCCCTTCCTGGTGTCTATCTGTCTTCTTGCTTTTAAGAGACTTCCAAAAAGCCTGCCTATCGGAGCAATAAGGGCATGTGGTGAAGAGTTTGTTAATTTTGGAAGGCTAGGCGCTACTAATTCTTTCTTTCTCTCTTGCTGCTCTTAGCTCTAGTCTAAAGATAAGGTGAAAAGAATATTACGGGGAAAAAAGCTATTTCTGGCTGGGATTTGCTAATAATTGGATTAGCGCCGTTAGGGGAAATCCCCATTTTCTAGAGGAGAGGAACAAATTAGCGCCGAGGTGTTTTATTGTATAAATTGAAAGCCGGTATAATTTAGAACATACTGAGTCATTTCTAAGGCTAACTACTATGTGGTTAGGTTTTGGTGTTTCGCTATTATTGTTCCATTTCAACTCGTCCTATTTCAACAGAGATTGCTTTAGGGCATGGCTCGTCGTCTTCCTTCTTGCTTTATCGGTCGGACACATGATAGTTTCATTTGGGATAACCCTAATTTAGTGGTCTCAATTCTTAATCATTCATTCGCCGAGCCTCACTTGGAAAGACTATGGGCAGCCACCCCAGTCATATAAGAGCCCCTTTACCACCGGTACTATACCTTTGTACAGGGCTTCTTAACCGAGACCACCAGTTACTCTTACTTCGAACCTCTTTAGGAGTAACTCTGGGCTTAGGTGGCTTAGGCGGGTGAGGGTTAAACCCGGTTTTCCTTAACTACTCACTTAAGTAGGTTCCTTAAAAGGGAGGTTGTTACTCTAAGGAAACCATGCCCAAGGATAATTTTTTTATATATGGGTGTCCCGGCCAAACAACAAACATGGATTCAACAGGTAGCTCAGGAGGATCACCTCTTATCTGTAGTTCAAAACGTAGATATGCAAAAGAGACATATATATTGCAGAATGAACCTAACGCTGTAACTACACCTGACTTTAACTAAAGAACTACCTAACTTGGACTCATGCCACGAGATAAAAACGGTCTTCTGGAAATGGCCTAGTTCATATAGCTTAAATTCACTTTAAGTCCCCAGATGATGGGTGGCTGCTGCTTATCGAACCCATAAAAACATATTATGACTATACAAAAAGGCCCAATGGATAATGTTTTGGGAAGTCCTCCGTCCCATCCCAAATGGTGAACAAGTTAAACTTATCTATGCCAGTATAAGATTTGAACATACTACTACATAAGCCCAGAAAAAGAAAAACTCCATTTATTCTGCGCCCGATAGGGGTACCATCCGACCCTATAAAAAAGTTGTTAGCAGCTCTCTAGTAGTTCCGTTAAAGCCTGATACAACAAGCGGGGGTCCTTTTAGTTCCATGGAAATAAGCCTAAAGAGACTATCTTAGTTTATAACTTTGACTATCTTAGTCCACGCACTCTTTGGTGGAGTCTTTAGCTATATAGACAACTACTATACAAGCCGCAGAGTAATATCTGGAGAGGAAGATCTATTGGAGAGGAATTAATAAGTTGGAGCTTCAGACCCAGAAGTTGCCCACTAATTGTGTCAAATGCTGTTGGATCTACCCCATGCTACCTTTCAGTACTTAATTTACCAGTTGGATAGGGTCGGTCCGTTCATACTATTTATCATATTCTTCATAGGCTACCTTTATTTAATAATTTACCATCCCAGATAGAACGCGTTAACACTCTATTCATCTTCATATGCCACTTTTCATTACTTAATTTACCCCATCTGATAGGTCTTGCCTCGTTGGTCCAGCAGAGAAACTAGCCTTCTTAATAGACTTTCTTATTAGTTAATTACTTTAATCCGGTTGAATAACGTTTATTTGTGTGAGTGAATCCCGTCTTAAGCTTGGAGTTAAAGCATCCTATTGGGCTACTGGACCTAGTCTCACTATTGGATGATGGAATAAAGTATAGTACCCTCCCCATTGTGTATGTAAACAAGCCCAGAGTCCCGGCGTATTTCTTTTTTATTTCACTGAATGAATGATTCCTCTACTCTTTCTTTTAATTGGTCAGTCCTCCCATTGGATGGAATGCTTAATAAGCCCAGTAGTGCCCAGGAAACAAGCCTTAAAGAGACTATTTGAATCCATTACTTTGATTTGTGGCCGTCTTTAAGCTTTGAGTTCAAGCCCTATTAGCTAGACTAGCTGAAGTATAAGCCTATTGTTGGTGGACCACTACTGGAAACCTAGTACCCCTAATTGGATGGGAAGCCTTCTTAAGCCCCAGTGCCTCGGAGACAAGCCCAGATAAATTGGTGGAGTGAATACCTACCATAAGCTGTAAAGACAGAATAACTTGAGAGATGCAGATATTATGTTAACAACTCATTCTGTGGGAGCTTCGGAGAGGAAGAGTCCGCGCGAAAAGTAAGATTACATTAGTCCCAAAACAAACAAACATGACCCTTACACTTTTTATTTATGAGCTATTGGTCTCGGCGATTAGGCCCTTTTATCTATAGAGCTTAGTAAGCAATACGAATATTTAAGCGAAAAAAGCCTATAAACAGTACATGGCTTTTCACTAGCATCCACCATAGGTCTCCTTATAACTTACCTTGAACTATTTCAATTACTAGTTACTCTATCCGTCCTCAGAACCCCGTAAAGCCTTTGCACTATTTTCAGAATTCAGTCCTATGGAGCTTCGGAGAATAATATTATTTTGTACCCACTTAGTTCAAGCACTTAGTAGCCGGTCTTGCTGCCTTGGTTCTGGGAAACTAGCCTAAAGAAAAAACTAGCTTATTATTAGTATAAGTTCTGCCTGGAGAGCCCTTTGGACACTAGCTTTATTAGTTGCTTTCTTGGTCCAAGCAGCAGAGAAACAAGCTGCCTGTATATACTCTTATAGTTTAGCCCAAGCAGTTAGTCCCGCCTGGAGCCCTATGGACGGAAAGTCCAAGCCTGCCTACAACAAGCGGGGGCGTTCCATGGAATAAACTATTTTTTTTTACTATCTTTTTAGATAGCACTTTGGTCTGTGTGAAGACCGTAAGCTGTATATAAATAGCTACTATAAAGTAAGTTTCTGGATCTGCTGCTGTTGGATTTACCTATGTTACCTTCTATTACTGAAATTCCCTCGTCCCGATGCGGAACGAGCGTGCTTCCGCACCCACTTATTGGTTGGAAGGCCGGGTTCATACTCTCTATCATCTATGAGACCACCTTTTCTCTAGCGTCCCACTTGGATATAGTTTTAACTCCTATTACCACCAGTAGAGAAGCCGCCTTTATTCTAGAATTTACCACTTTTACGGGTGTTTGAGCTCTTACTATTATTTCCTTTCCATCCCCACCTTATATCCACCTTTGATTAAGCACAAATCCCCATCTTGATGCCACCTTTTCATTCCTCTCCCTTATGGTCGAGCCCTCCTTCCGTCGGACGTGAATTTACCATCTGGATATTCCACCTTTATTTCCTTAATTTCCCATATCAACAGGTCTGACTAACAGGGCACGCACGCACCAACCACTAGCTCACTTTCTTTTAGAGCATACCGTAATTGGATCACCTATAACAAATCAGCTATCATTGGAGTAAAAGCAATTAACAAATTAGCTCTCACCAGACCGTCGTCTTAAGCTGTAGAGAAAAAACTACTAGCCATACATAGTCTCCATTCTCCCGCGTGAATACCTTATTAAGCGCTTATAGAGTTAAAGTCTAATAATGAAAAGTGGTTACTAGCCCCAACGTAGTTTCCATTCTTTTTTCCCCCACGTGAAAGCCTTAAGAAAAAAGCTTATTAGTCTTGTTAGTTCCGTCTGGAGCCCTATGGACACTAGCCCTTAGTCCTATTTTTTCCAGGCAGTTTGTCTTAGCGCTAATTGGAGAGAAAATATGCCTATTGAACTTAACTAATCTTGTCAGAGCTTATTCACTTGGATCCACTGGATATGCCACCTTTACTTCCTAATTTACCAGTTCTTGGAAGACCACATTAACTTTCTCTCTATAATCTGGATATGATACACCTTTGATGCTACTTTTCATTAAGCAAATTGACCATTTCAATAGGTGTCCAATAGGTAGGTGTGTCTTACTTTGGTCCAGCAGAGAAGAAACCAAGCCTTATTAGTCCACACTTTTTTCTGTGGTGGAGTGAAGACCTTATTACCCCAATACTTGGTTTGTTTCTATCAAGAAAACCCGCCAATAATACAAAGTGTTAGAATCAATCTGCTGTTCCCGAACCTTGTTGTTTAACCATTCTTTTAAGCTCCAGTAGTGCCATGAAAACAAGCGCCCAAAGAGACTAGCTTTGTCCGTGTACTTTGATCCGAGGGAACGTAAGCTGTAGAGACAAAAATACTCTATCTATACTAGTCTTGGAGAGGAAGAGCCTTAAAGCGCGGAAAGAAAGATAAGAAATAATTACTCTGAACGTAAAGAACACAGAGCCATATTGAACCGGATTGATTGATCACACTATAGTGGATTTCTAGATTATTTCACTTCAGAATGATTAATTCTTCCACTCTTTATAACTGGCTAGCGTTCCCCTATGCCTTTCCCATTAAACAACCCCACCAATACTGGGTGTTTATCTTAAGAAAACAAGGCTCAGTATACTCTTTTCTATCCCAATTATTTGTTTTCCACACTATTCTTTCTTTTCTCGACCTTTCTTTCTTGCCTTAGGTGATGAAAGCTTTGTCTTACCTCATTGGGAGCTTCAGAGAGGAATATCCCATTGGAAACAAACCTTAAATACAAGCCCTACACTTAAAGTAAGCCCTATAAACTGGACTAGCTGATGAAGTCCTTAGCCTATTAGTGGGCTACTGGACACTTAGTACTCCCTATGGATGGAATGCCTTAAGAAGCCCCACCAGAGAAAAAAGCCTTATTAGAGTCTCCAGTGTACTTCAAGATTTCACTTCTGAATGAATGACTCTTCACTCATATAACCTAGTTATTCGCCCCCAATACCCCATTTATATCTTGAAAACTCATCATTTATTGATTCTCTGGTTATAATAAAATTCAGATCCGTAAATAATAAAATGAGAAAACTGCTTTTATATGTCCTTGGGGTACCTTCCCTAAGCATTTAGTCCAATATTACTTCAAAAGAAAAGAAAAAAACCAATTTGATTTTGAGGCTTCACGCTCTCGATCTTCATTTCTCTCAGCAACCACATTTTTCACTTTTAGGTTCGCTACAAGAGACAGGTCCTATCCTGCCCCTGGTTGTTCTAGTGAAGGTTGTAACCCTCTTTATAATGACTTTGTGCTTGCTTCCACCTCTGCTACTGGAAGATCAACTACTGTCTTGGCATAAATGCTACCCTGGCCTAAGCGCGGAGGGATAATAAGAGCAGATATTAGTGGAACCGCTACCTTTGATACTTTGACAGCTGCCTCTCTAGCTTCTGCCTTTACTCTTGCTTGCTTCTGCCTCCTTCACTCATTGGTTTGATGATCATTGGATGAGAAGGTTGCTCATCGACCGTGGGTTAAAGAAAGCAAGGTCGGTGGGACCGTTTGCAAAGGCTGGTTTACATATGGAGGTTTACTGTATGGCAGCAGGCTAAGCGCATGACCCCTCCCGCTCGATGGTTCAGGTAGCTGGCATGAACCTATCAATCGTTGGTCCGTGTGTGGACCATAGGGAAGGGCAAGTAAGGAAGGGGGAAATAAACTAGAGCGGGCAGATCAGAACAAGGCAGGATAACCGGAAGGCAGACAGCGAAAGCACAGTAAGGAAGTTACAGTATAAAAGTAAGACGTAGAACGGACAGAGAGGGAAAGGAAATAAAAGTAGGACTGGAGGATTTCTAACAGATAGTTAGTTGGGATACCTTAGATATAGGCTATGATAGACAGAGATAACGTCGGTAAGTCCTACTGCGCTTAGTCAAACCCACAGTTAGAAATATAGGCTATGGGAATAAATACTTACTGGGGATAACCTAAAGCCATAGAGTAAGACCCCAAAGATAGGGTTAGAAAGAATGGCTGTTGGATAAACCGTACAGATAGGGTTAGAAAGAAAGACCTAAAGCATTGGGGTTAGACCCAATCAACTGGTATCGGGGAAGAGAAGCTTAGGGAGACTTACTTATAGCCGAATATTGGGGAAGAAAGAAACGCTATGGGAGACAGAGCCAAGAGTACTGGATTTCATGCCCAAAGATTAGGGATCTGAAAGAAAGGCTTTAGGTAAGACAGAGAGAATTGAGGTTAGACAAAAGCATTGAGTTTCATGCCCCAAGATAGGGGTGAAAGATAGAACTGGTAGCGGTAAAGGCTATGGGACAGACTCTAAAGTTAGGCCTTTGGAGCTTAGAAAGAACGGCTTTTGGATAGCAAAGGCAGTGGGACAGAAGAGAAGAGCACTTGGTAAGATCTACTGAACAGATAGGCCCTACAGCACTTGAGTGGCAACCCTAGCATGGATTGAATGGCGGCAAACTCTAAAGTACCTCTGGCAAGCCATTCAGTAGGTTCAATCCAAAGCATTTAGTGGATTTGTACCCGAAAAAACTACTTACTACCAGTGTGTATCGATCTCTATGTGCGGGATCTTACTGTTTTACCCTTGCTTTTGTTACTGCCTCTGCCATCCTTGCTTCTGGTTTTGGTTAAACTCGATCAATTGGAGAAACAGAAACTGGGACTGGGTAAAATGCAACTGAATATGCTTATGCCTTCGCTGGTGAAACTCCTGCCTTTGTCCCTTATGCTGTGGGGTATCAATCTCGATTTGCGGTATACGCATCTATTGGTGCTTAGTCTACCACCGGTTCAAGTTTCTTGGCTTGGTCACTTCACACTGTCGCCACCCTTACTTCTTTTTGTTGTCTATGCTGCTGGTAATTCTTTATATATGTAATTACGCTTTAGCACCGTATGTGAGCTTAGAATCTTTCTAGACTCGTAAATGAATAAACTTTCAGAAAGGAAGAGCTTTAAGACTTGAAAGGGATCGAGGCCCAGCAGACTCCATTACAGTTAGAGGTAAAGACCACTCAACAGTAGCAATTTACCGAATTTCCCCACCAACAGTAGCAGAGATAGAGGCAAAGGTGAAAGCATAGTTAGTTTTAGTCCCAATATCTTTGTCAATTCGATAGCTAGTAGCAGTTCCTGTCCCACCAATAGCAGTTCGAGAATCATTACCCCACCCAGATACAGATAATGAACCATAAACGGCATAGGCCATAGCAGAAGAAATAGTAAAGCTAACTAGAATGGTATAATAAGATAGGTTTACGCCTATCGTTTAGTTATGGGTTTAATCCCGCCTGATGTCATATTAGCTTGATGATCCGGATCCGGTAGTTGACTTCGCGGGAATAGTACCGTTCGAATACACCAGCCAGATTCAATTCATATGAGGTGGCGGTTCTCTTTTTCATAGATAGCAGTGAATGGGCGGAGACAACCGAGACAAGTGAACAGATACGGCCCAAACCATTCCCAAAAGCCCATCCGATTTCACGAATAAAGCACCCTCACTCACTTAGGGAATAAAGAGTGGGTGGCTCGCTGTCGCTCACAGCACTTCCTTGGAAGTGGTAGTAGCGACGGACAGCAGTGGCAGCGGAAACAGTGGCATCAGTAGCAGCCGAGTCATTTTGTGTTCAGCCAAAGAGTTTTTTAGGGAACAAAAGAAAGCAAAGTTCTGTTTGGCCTTAATGCCGAATAAAGTCCAGGGAGCTTAGGAAAGGAGTCATGTGCCAGTAGAGATACAGCAGTTGTTTCAATAATTTGAATAGATTTGATCGGATGATATGTCGATGGGTATGCCTCCCATGAGGAGTATTTAACACAAATCGACTTGATACCAGAAGAAAGTCTGCCGAATAAAGCCCCTTACAGGATGACACCTAAGGAGAGTGAAGAAGTGAATAGGCAGGTACAGGAATTGCTGGAGAGAGGGTTGATAAGAGAGAGTTGAAGTCCTGGTACTGTACCAGCAGTGTTGGCACCCAATAAGGGCGGTGAATGGTGAATGTGTACTGATTCGCGGGCTATGAACAAAATGAATATAAAGTACAGGTTTCCTTTACCCAGAATGGAGGATCTCATGGGAATTGAGCCAATACTGATGTAAGGAGACAAGCTTACTCTATGCTTTCAGATCCATGGTAAGTGTTATACCCATTGCTTATCTAGCTTATCCTTGTAAGTAATCACAGCTTATGTATTAGCCTGTATTAGCAAGAGGATATGATTATGGAAATAAGGTAGAGCTTAAAACATGTAATACTAGTGAGTCCATGGAATATGAAGCTTACTTAAGTGATTTGATTACTGTAATATCTATGAAGCTCATATAGGTTTATTACAACTGTTCCTATGATTGCTTGATTAGGTAAACACGATTCACACTGCTTTACCTGGTACTTATCTCATAAACTAATGGGAATAGATGGGGTTGGGTACTAAGAACATGATGTAATTGGAATAGCTCTTGTTAGCTTGATACATGTAAAAAAAGCTGAATACTTTGATCTTCCCTTTGAAGTATGCATATTATCCTTTATTCCCATAGGTCAAAAGTATATATCTATCTGCAACTTGATCAAATTGGGCAGTAGAATGAGTAGTATCAAGACCATTGCGCAGATTATACATGTATAAGATACTCCATATTCAAGCTCTTATGCTATTACTACTACCATATATGCATGTTTTTACTATAAGAAGGCATGTATTTACCGTATGAGTATGGATACCATAGGAATTAAGGGAAATACATAGCCCATCTTATACTTAGGAATAGGCATATCAGTAATCTATGGAGTTAGTACTAAGCTTCAATATTCATCTTATTAGTATGTGTAATGAAAACACTGTATAGAGAAGTATGGGCTTACTAAGCTTTTAGGTTGGTTCTAGTAGTAAATAATCAAAAAAGGCATGTGTAACCTATGATATCACTGCTTACACTATCCAATACAAGCAATGGATATGAGCTTCAGTATTAGTTATAGGTACCAACTTGGTATTGAGCTTATCCCTGTAAATGAATGATGCAAGTAATACATAATCAAAGTAACATAGGTTTGTATAGAGCTTACTAAGTAGATACGTACTAAAACACGTACATTAACCATATTCAGAAACAAGGTATCACAGTGTATTCAACACAGAGTAATAACCCCATTGTGTAGTTCATATTAGTAATAAATACTACTCATATTACATAGATGTCAGTATTCAATGTGTATCACTGTTCTAGTCCATGTAACTAATGGTAATGAAACCAATACTGTTTAACGTATAGGATGATCAGCTTATTCCAATAAACTATACACGGCTAAAGCTAAGCTAATACCTAAGCTGTTTACACACATGTATTGATTATGCTTATTACCCATGTTTAAACCATTGTAAGATATGGAACTCATAGCCCATTCGATAAAGGAAACGCATACTATTTTACCAGTATTAGCTATGTGTAATCGATTACGAGAATACATACTCCTGTATCCAATAGGTTGTTAGCTTATATGGACCTGTATTAGACTCGAGTAAAGTGTAAGATATGACTAGAGCTCTAATCCCATATGAGTTATAACATCACGATTATTCCCTAAGGAATGATAGAAGAAACATGGACCCTTCATGAAACGTAATGATACTAGTATTATTACCCTTTGCCCATACTTGCTTGAATACAAGCTATGTTATAGAGCTCATATTAATGTAATACAAATGCTTAAACTAAACACAATGACTAGACTGTAACAGCTTGGAATCCATAACTCTTAGTGGTATCACTTACAGCTTATTCAAGCTAACTAAGCAAGCTCATATTGCTTTGATTACAGTCTTTTTCATCACTGTTATTAAGCTTTTTACTAAGCTTCATTAGCCTTACATCAGACTTATTATAGATATGACGTATCCTTGCAATGGTCTGTTCATTACTAGTATCACAACAGCTCTTTACGTAATAAATTTATTGGTTTGCGCCATGATATATTGAATCTTGTCACCTTTATTGAAACATAGTCAATGTGGAATGTACCTTCTACAATCTTTAATGGACCTTAAGCGACTCTGATCTCCCTGAATAGACACGCTTTATTGGTTACTAGTAGCTTGACCCGTGTATATCTCCAGTGTTCCTTGCTTGGCAGGCGGAGACTTAGTTTAGTTTTCGTTCCAAGCTCTAATATATATAAGAGTTTCACTGCACCAATTGAAGACCGAAGTCGAAAAGGCCCTCATCTGTTCCTAGTAAGACCGATATAGAGATTGAAACTGCCGATTGGAAGTCAACAAGGGTTGGTTGGTGGGGTTAGTCCAGCGAAGCGGATCTAGCCGGTTCGTCAATGCAAGCAAGCGGAGCTTACTATAGAAAAAATTACTGCTTATGGCTTGAACTTGAACTCTCAGGTAGAGAGGCTTTCACTATCTACCGTAGGCAAGTGACTCAGAAAGGCAAGAAGGGCATGGGACTAAATAAATACCTTACAGTCCAGAGGGCTTACTCTCCAGACTCATCAAGTAAGAGAACAAGTCGGCCTTACTCGCTATAGCAGAGACGGAAGCTAAGAGTCTTTACTCTATGGTGATAGTACGAATTGAACCAGCTACCGCTTCTCGTGATTAGAGTCGTACCTTACTGCATATACTCTATAGTCTCTAAGGCCTATAACCGGAGTCCATACCCGTAGGCAAGTGGGACTGAAGCTAGAGTATATATAGTCGAATTTACTTTATGGCTTTAACTCTTATGGCCTTAACTCTAGGGCTAGTGTCCTAGCCACTCAGTGCATAGAAAGAAAAATAGTTGGCTAATTGACATGGACTAAGGAGGCTAATAGTTGGACTAAAGCTAGTAGTAGAAAGTCTAGTACTGGAAGTCGTGCTTGTTTCCATGGAACCTACTCAATGGACAATAAGGCAGTCTATATATATAACCTACTAAAGAAACTAGGGCAACAAGTTGAAAGAAAGCTAATTTATGTACCTTCTGGACCTTAACTTTATGTATGGAGACAAACAACTGGAAGTGTACCGTAATTCTTTCACTCTTTATTTTTACAATAATGGAGACTTAATTAAGGCACTTACTGCCATGGACTCAGGCAAGTGGGACTGAAGCTAGTAGTTACTTTCTCTACAGCTAATAGTTTTTACTCTACGGGCTGAAGCTAGTACCTTAGAGCTAGCTCATACTGCTTGAACTCTGGCTTAAGGCTAAGGCTAAGGGACAGAGAGTTGCTAACGCGAGTAACCACTACTAGTGAGAGATAGCTAGCGCTATCAGTTGATTGAATGCTTCGCTAAAGCTCAGAACGAACTGAACTGCTTAGCTAAAGCTAATAAATACAGAGAGAATAAATTGAACTTAGCGTAAGCTAAATAGTCTCAATATAGGAGTGATAAGAAATAGGAGTGATAGAGAGATATAATTAATTTAGTACCACACTACTGCAGTCATAATATTGAAAATAAATACAGCTAATTAGAAAGAGTTGTTAGAGTTAGTGATAAGTAGTTAGAGTTTTAACTTAGACTACGAGACTCAAGTTGAACGGAACTAGAGTTTCACTAATCAGAACTCAAGCTGAAGAACTCAAGAGAGAGAAAGAAGAATAACTATACTCAAGCTGAACTAAGGCTAAATAGTATAAAGAAAGAGAATTTCATTCTACATCTAGTTCACGGAACTTCTCGAGCTAGAATTAGTCTTAAAATAGTTGGAAGATATAATGAGTTAGAAATAGAATAAGGCACTAAGAATAGTTCTATACTAATAGCATCTAGTGTAACTAAAATGGAAATAGTGCCTATTTATTGAAAAGGAGACAACAGCTTCTTCGCTAGAGTTCCGCTAAGTAAAGCCTGCCTCTTTCTTTCAAAGAATGAAGACTAAAAGAAAGTATCTTTATTTTGAAAAGAATGGGACAACACAACTGGAGTCTTTAGTGCAAGTACTACGGGGAACTACAGCTAGTGTATACCTAGTAGTTACTGCTATATCTATAGTTCGTAGAGAGGTAATAGAGTCCATACCGGACTAGATAGAATTAACCCATCCATCATGGGTCTTTTGAAGATCCAGAGTTTATATAGTAAGCAAGGGGCCCATTAGCAAGAAAATTTCCACTCCTGTTCGGTAGGTGATGAAGGAGTTGTTCCCTGTAGGGTAGGGATCAAGGATATAAGGTGGATTTAGAGGGCAGTGGATCCGCCTAGATTATGGTGGAATGAACCTGCACTAACAACCTTATATGTAGCCTAGGTATTGGAATTGAGTGCAAAGAAACCACCTACCTGACATTTCTACTGAACATGGTGGAGTACCGGCGGTGGATAACCTACCTACCCGGGTCTCCTGCATCGAACCTGGATCTAGTATTTACTTTTGGCTTTCCTATAAACAATCTAGTGAATGACCCTTGTGTTGCAACTTCTCCCTACTGGTCTGGAACCCTAGAACAAAATGATAAGGTTTCGAAATCTGGTGTGGTCCTCTACCCCACAACAACAAAAATGGATGGATTAAACTGGTTGTTTATTTAATGGGTACCTTATATATGCGAGTACCTGCTGTATGATGGCCTCGATCCTCCTCCTTACTCTCGCCAAAGGTTAGAGCAGCATCCACGCTCAACCTCTAAGCCAAGGGGAGATGGCTCACTCACTATCAGCCTAACTCACCTCACCTGATAGTGGAAACACCTATGCGGCAGTGGAACCTCCCCGGTCTCGTCTATGGCGACAGGTTACATGCTCCTGGGTATATATCTAGCGGTATAACTTCATCCTCATGGGGAAGTAGGCTATCCAACCAACACCTAGGCAAGCTAAACCTCTTGCCTGGTGGGATTTTATTTCAATGTAAACCATTGGGGAATTACCTGTCAATGCTCGGCTATTGTGGAACTATGGCGGATCTCCCACGGGGCCTCATGCTGGACGTGTATCAAAACGATAGATTCCCAGGACTCTCATGCAGTCGGCATGTATAATGCCCTTCTCCTGGACCGTTGAGACTGTGTGCTTGCGGGTATCGAGCGCGGTCCTCATAAACTAACATGGAGGACATGGATTCTATATAAACAAGTGGTGTACTTAGGGAGTAGGAGGATAATGGTGCTACTAAGGATGGATCACCTCAAGAAGTATGGATCAATGGAATGGTTTTTTACATATTGAAAATGAAGAGAGGCAGTAAGGCATCGATCACGCGGGGAATAGGGGCCAATAAATCATGCATCATGTAGGGCCTGTAGGGAGAGAATTCACTCGGCTTAATCACTTATTTCTCTCCATCTTTCTCTCCAACAGGTTAAACAATCAAATCAATTGGCCATGGGTCCACTGATTCTGATTCAAGAACAAGGTGAAAAGGATCTGTAACTCAATCCGGTACCGTAGCTGCTGGAAGCAGGTGCAAAGCCCAGTGGTACTCCTGCCGCAGGTGCCTCAAGCTCTCCTTATGCTTTTGCAGGGTATGTATCTCTCGTTCAGGCTTCGGATCTCGCTGTAGATCATCAACTGGTTTTGCTCGGGCAACTGGATCAAAGTAAACCGTCCCCGCTACTAGTGCTTCTTTCACTTGGTAAACTGCTTATGTTACTGGTAAATATACTTATAAAACAAAATCACCCGAATCCACTTTGGCTGAAACGACTGGCATTGGCACTCGAACTGGATATGGAAGGGAAGCCGCTGGAACGAGCTAGGATGTTTCAAAAGCCGAAACACTAGGCCTAGGCTATGTACCAAAGGCTATTAATGTACCATAAAGTAAGAACACATTATTTATATGGAAGGTATACATCTGGCTTTGTAACTGCTTATGGGTAAACGGATAAGGCTACTGAGTATCGATCTGGATCTGGGTATGGATCTGCTACTAGATATGGGGGATCTTCGGCTCGATCACGAACACGAAACTCAGGATTCGCTAGTTTTCATTAATAATATTGCATGCATTTTTATTAGTAGGTCGATGATACATTATCATATGGGTAAAGAAAGTGAATATTCTGCGCTTCGTTGGAAGTAAGGTCAGGAAGAAATAAAAGGGATAACCTTGTTTGTGTATGACCTATCATCTTTATACGCCCACAAAGCTTAGTGAAATTCCCCCCCGCGATTATGCCTCGAACCAGGCCAACCACGCGTTCTATTATAGTAAACACCCCCTATGATAATTCGTGGAAATGGGAGGAGGGCACTATACCTACCTCTATATCGGGTATGTTGGCTTTAAAGGGGGTTATGTACAAATACTAAAGCCCGACCAAAGAACCAAACCTCTACTCAAACCTCGCCCTGCCTCTTCACAGCAGACCTATGGCCTGCTGGCTAAATAATCCAAAACCCGCCCGCCATCAATCCATATAGCGAGAAAAGGCAAGCCCCCTGGCTCTTATCCCAGCCATCCCTCGGTTAATTTCCTCTCCCTTTTAAAGAGCGTGCTAACGCATCATCCTCTATATAACCATCGCAGTTCAGCGCCTCTCGGCCTTATTTATAAAGCTCCTGGCCCTTCTATCAAATGCTCCAGGGCTAAAGTTTATTCTAAAAAGGTGGGCATCCCCGGATTCCATTTCATAGTGAACCTGCCCGTTCTTTAGCCACTGCACTGTATTTTGCGTATTCTACTTTAATTGTAAACATATATAACAAGCTGTTGTAAATCATTATTGGTGTGATGGTAAAGATAGAAGCTATCGATCAGTTATCACGATAGGGTATAAAGATCGCATATCTTAGGCAGGCGGTATGATCGCTCACAGCAGCTAGGTGTTAAAGTGTCCATCCGTCCACCCTGCCCCATCCCGGGGTAAACATGAGGAACTCAATATATCATATGGTGTCAACTCGGGTAACATCATCTCTCGCGTATGGTGAAAACTTGGGAACTAAATCAATCTCGATCCGTGTCTCGATGGGTATAGCTTAACAAAATATCGGAAGTAAGCATGGCTCAATATCTCTTTCATCAGGTGAACCGATGGGTGAATTGAGGTGGTATAACTTACATAATTGTTGTGTCACATATTCGTTCGTAGACCTCATTCATAGACCTCTTCTTTGCTCACTGCATATACACACCCGTAACCCTAATTTGTAGAGCACCTAATCATTTGTAGCACCTAGCCCCTCTTGGTAGCACTTCTGAGTAGCCGCACTGAGTAGCTGTCATAACCTTGTGTTTTGTCTCGATTGGTAAGGCTGCCAACGTTCAAACAGTTATTTGTCCGTCCGTTGGACCGTGCCTCTCTGCCATATGTGGGAATCAATCAGTCACTAACCGGTGCCACTTACTTACTTCGCTGGCTGGAATTGACCGGTGGTGGGTTGAGTACCGGCGGCATCGAATGAATCAACACTTGTAATCGAGTGCATCAAAACCTGGATCGAGTATCGTCAAAGAGCCCTGGCATCGGCTGCATGGATGGAGGCCTGTCATCGAGTATTGGCTTTTTGGCTATCGGGAATGGCCTTATAGCTGTGCCTCACTCACTCTCTCGGCCCCGTTCCGTACCGTCCGTGGTACCGCCTATATGAAAGAGGCCATCAATCCACTCAAATAAAGCAAATAAAACACTTGTTTGGCTCTGGTCTGGAGAAGCAGTTGTCTTTTTGGGTAATTCAAATCATCCAGCTCCTCAACCTCACTCAACAATGGGACTCTGCTCCTCAACATTGATTGGTCTATGCTCCTCAAATGCTGAATCAACGCTAAGTAACAGCATGTATTCTCTCGACTGGTTTACATGTAAATGGCATCTGTTGGACTTGGTGGATCTAATTGTTAATGCTCGACTACAGCAATGACCATCTGTCACTGATACTGGCTCTCCTCTAAGCAGTGAGAACTGACTATGAGTGGCACAAAGATGAAAACGAAGAAATAATGAAAAGCACTTGAAGCGAGGTTCAATTTAGGATAAGAGGGCACCCCCATGATGATGTTATTTGTTGATCTTACTCAATGATGGAGGGATGAGCAATAAGGGAGCGAAGTGCAATAAGCAAGGTGCAATGATGTTACTCGATTAGGGATGACTACCGCTGCTTTATACCCGCATTATGTGATCGCTGAAGAAGAAGGTCCCGCACCCGATTGCTGAGGCGCTACATGGCTGCGAGGCTCAATAGTGATTGATTCTTATTGATGGATAACAGAGAAGGAACGTGGGCCTTTAACCACGAAAAGATGCAATGAACCCGGGAAACTCACCCAAAAACACAAATGAATTATCCGAAACCATAGACAGAGGAACGCTATAGAGACAGACCCGCGATCACACAGAATGCGATTGCGACGAAACACAGGTGCACTTAGAGATACCACAATAACAGATTTGATTCCAAATATCCCCATGAACTGCGCTAATTTGGTTATATACGTTATTATTATTACTTATTCCGATGTATAATTTACAATTGAAGTACACGCCCGCAGCATACCCGCTTTCTCCTATTCTATACCGCCCGCATACCCCATTCCTTCTATTTGCTTTCATTACCCTTCATTCATACCCTCCTCTCACTGATACCCTTTCATTCCATACCCCTTCTATATAGCTCTACGCAAGCCCTATATAAGATACATTACCCTAGACCTACAGCGATATTGCTATAGATTACCTATTGCGGGGGGACTCTCCCCCGATTGCTTACTTACTTTAGTGGAATACCTTTTCTCTAATAGAATTTCATTATTCTACAATATTTATTATATATTATATAATACTGCTATACACTTTTTATATAATTTAGAGATCTCTATAATAGATTTTATCTATAACACAAGAGAATAGTTATATAGCTGACTTGCCAGGGGTGCAAGTACATAAAGCAATAAATTGTCCTTTCCTTATTCGACATGCACTGGGCGTTCCTTAAACTCGTCAACAACTGGTACTGACCGGTGGGGCTATTGGCTTCCAATGATCGGCTATCTACAAGTAACTTCATCTGATTAGCTCGTGTATTATATGTGCTATTTTGCAAATTTACTCTTTGTAGCTATACGTGGTGGTTCCCTTGTGATTAGGCCCATCCCTGTGGCAACAAACTGGGAATGAGCGGCGGGGAATGCTGGGCTATTTATTGGTTTCCATACCAAAAGGCATCGGTTCACAGAAGGCATAACAGTCAACATGGATTCAATTACAAGAAGGCATCTTCTCTCGGTTCAAAGACATACAAAAATAAATCTACTCGTGGCATCGACAGCGTCAACTCTTTATTGGGGCGCAACACTTGGATTGAGTACTGGCCATTGAATACTACCACCATAATTGCATTGTGTAACCTCATAATCGCATTGCGTAACCTTAATTGGGTAAACGAACTTAATTGTGTAACCTATACGTGTATTTCTATGTGTATTTGTAGTAGCCCTATTGAGTAGCCCCCTTATTAGGCCCTTCTCTGTGTCACCCGACTGGGAATAACCTCCTGTGAATGAGGTTCTCTCGGCATCCATCCTGTCAATGCCCCTCCCTGTGGCAACCTCCTGGGAATGCCAAACCGGGAATGAGGGCGTTAAAACATATCTAATACACAAAAGAAGCAAAAAGTAAGAAGACCTGTAGTAAGTCTTCTATAAATAAGTAAATTGATTGGACCAGCAAATATAGACCTGCTGTAATCTCTTACACCCTTTCTAATCTGGCTCTTTGATCAGCTCTGTAATTTCAATAATATATGGTGCTGCCTGCATACATATAACAATACTAATAGGAGGGATGGGTCCATATCGATTCGGGGAAATAAAGTGAAAGTTAAGGGTACGGGATGGGAAACATGTACGGGACGGGTGAATGAATGAGGTGAGTCAGTGAGTGAGGGTCATTCCCGGTAGCCCCAGTAAGTATCAGCATTGCCAGAAGGAAAGTCATATCATTCAGAGAGATTCCGGTCCCTCAAAATAGAACCTCGATCCTATAGCTTTACCTCTACCTCTCTCTACCTCGAACTCACTTACTACTACGGAACACATAAATGGTTCCTACCCCGGCTGCACGGTTGGGCTTGAATAAGAGGCTTGGCTGATCGGTTGGGCTCATGGAATCCTGGGCTGGGCTACTCAGCTTGGCTTGGCTCCCCGGCTGCTTGCTGGCTGGAATAATTTAGAGGTAGGTTCGCTTTGGATCCAATATTATTTTGACAAGGAAAGAGGGGGAGGGAAAAGCATGCTAGAAGTCGCTGAGCTTATGCTTGGATAATTACGTATATAATAAAATAATAGTATTATTACTGCTATCGTTACTTGCCTCAGAACTTGATGATTAGATTACTCTGCTGGCTGGGACAAGAAAATAGCTGGTCGAATTCACCCCGGCTGGCTATACTGTTACGCTAGACAGATCACACCACCCGAGAGATTCTTAGGCTTCGCTCAACAAAAGCCACGAAAGAAAACACCACCGGGGGCTAGGGACGTTCACCGAAAGACCACACACAGTTTCAAAGCCTACCTGCGAATCAATATCTATATCGCTGCTTGCTGAGATAATGAATCCCCACTAGTACAACAAATTTACGAACCGGCGCGCTTACTTAAGTGACTACTCCCCGGCTATATTTGTGTGGGTGGGAGCAGGGTCCACCGGAAGGACGAAGGAAGATTATGTGGTGCAGGGTTTGAAAAGAAGGATTGGGAACTGCTTAATTAGTCTGCTGATGATGCTGGCCAGAAAGGAGCGAACAGGGGGAGGTGATGAGCTACTTGGTTCTGATGGAGGTGCATTGGAAAGAGATTGGGATCCTCTGGTGGTTGTCGGGTCCTTCTATTGCTAGTACGGAACAATGGGACTTCCTTTCTATTGTAGCTAGGGGTGAAGGCTTAAAGGCATGGTTGATAAGACCAAGGATGAGACGAAGAGGTCTTACTGGTCTGGTCCTACCTCCGTCCCTTTTAAGCTTCCTTTGAAGCCTTGGGAGAGGAATGAAGATGCTTGAATCCACTCGTTTGGTTGTTCATTTGCCACGCTCCCTCGAGGGATCCAGGTTCAGCTTCTGCGCCTTGCCCGGAAATGGATACAAAGATGTAGATGGAAGGGATGAGATTGATTAAAGTCCCAGCAGCTTCTTAATTTACCCAAAGACGCCATATAGTTGTTTTATTAAACCTCCTTATTTAAGTAATTAGTTGGCCTTATCTCGCTAAGCTCAGCGGTGTACATAGGCCTTCTTTAGTTAAGGGTTTCTTAGGTTTATCGCTTTGATGCTTCTTTGCGTGCTTTACAAAAGAAACCGCCCGACAAAGAGAGAAGGAACCCTTCAAAAGTAATAAAAGGAAGGAACACATAACTAGCCGAGGCCAAAAAAAGAGGAGACACCCTACTCACTGGTCCATTCCCAGTAGGTTGGTTGCCACAGATAGGGGAGGGGAATTTACAGGATGCCGATAGGAGAGCCAAGAATTGTAAGCCAATCATAGTCGATTGATCATAGTCGGAGGGTATGCGCCAATAGTAGAATCATAGTTGATAGCCTGTTGTCATTGCTGAGATCCGGTTCTCATTGCATGTTATCATTTCCTGAAGGTCAGTGCCAATAGCTGGTTCTCATTTCTGATAGAACCAGTTTTCATTGCTTGAAGGTCATTGCCGAGAGACAGGAGGCCTAGCATGGAGAGCAGGCCCCCCAAAAAAGCTAGGGAGAGATAGAGCCGCCCGCATGCAATCAATGGTCACGGAATTAAATGAGCCCAGATCAACTGAGATAGCAGGGAGGTCAATCAAATGGGGTAACGAAGTATTTCTATTTCGATATTTTATGTATTGGTTCAAATAGCGAGAGAGCGCCGCCGAGAAACGACGACTGGAGCCGGCACTAAATCTCCCCGGTTGGTGGGGACCTTCCGATCGGTTATTTCAGTCATTCATTATACGGTTATTTCAGTCATTCATTATATATGATATTATGCAAAGCGATACATATCTCCTCTGGCGGTAAGTCCTTTTTTTTTATTATCTCGGGTATGGTGGCTCAAAAGGAGGTGAGGTGTTAACTCGCTCCCCCGACCAAAGAAGGACGAGGGGTGAGGGGTTTATCCTAGAACTCTCTCCCTCGTACCGTCGGTCGAGTGGGTTCGTATCCTCACCCCGACCCAAGAAGGAAGAGCGGGCATCTCCTTTCTCTCGGTCAGTGATGATTAACTATCTCTTCTAGGAGGTGGCTATATGTGTAGCTACGTCTGTTGCTTAAAGTGAATGGTGGGTATTTTCTCTGTCGGGGTGAACGCTTTTGGTGCTCTATGCGCAGGTAATGAAGGACCTCCTTTTTGTTCCGGTACTGGTAAGTTAAAGAGGGAGGGTGGTAGTAGGAACTGTGTTCCGTACCGTGCAGTTTAAGGGGAATGGGGCAAGCGGTAGCAATAATTCATAATCCAAGAGGCAAGCGTTAATGCGGACCTGAATGCGGTAAAGAGAATGCGGGGAGGACGGCTAAACCCCCCCATATTACAACCCTTACAGATGTATAGTCAAATTCGAATCAGTAAGAATAAGTCAGAAGCATACCTTTTCCCAAGCCACCAGAGTCCCTTCAGTCAGTCTGTCCCTTCAGTAGCAGTTGCAGCCACCAGAGCTGTAGCAGTAGCAGTAAGAGTCGTAGTAGCTGTAGTAGCCATAGTAGCCGTAATCGTCGCCCTAGTAGCCGTAGCAGTAGCTGTATGAGTCAGTAGCCCAGCTGTATGAGTTAGTAGCCGTAGCTGTATGAAGCAGTAAGACTATAATCAGTTGCTGTAGCTGTATGAGTCAGTAAACTAAAACTCTTACTTCAAAGGCAGATTGGAGAATTTTTCGCAAATGAAGAACTGCTGAAAAGACTTTATATTACTCATAGTTCAATGAGAAGAGCATTCAAATATGGTTTTTTCCCTAAAAAAAGTATCCAAGGTGCTTAGTGACTGCTGGATAACTCGTTGGGGATAGGAAGCTTATTGAGATCCCCGCCGCTTGGGTTATCCCAATATTATTTCAATTTACCTACGCCAGTAACGGCTAGGGGCCTTTGAGAGTTCTCTATATCGCGCTTTGCTTTAGGCGGGTAAGAAAGCGAATGTATAGGCAGGTAATATAGCGTAGAGGTAAGGCTAGAGTGAGGTAAGTAAGAGAGCTACGAGGGAGTGAAGCAAGGGAGATAGCTGATAGAGGTCGGTGGGATATACATTCAAAAAGATCAAGGACTTCGTTCCTCAGAGGCAAAGACTCTAGGAATAGGACTAACAGCAAATGACTAGGCTGAGGAAAGACCTCCCTCTGAAAAGCATAGATAATGGATTTATAAATCCCAAACAATAATAAATAGGTCTCCCAAGTTCGATTTCACGGGATAGCCCAGCCCTTTGGATCAAAGCTTCAAATACCTGGGTTTCCACTTAAAAACCAATGACTACAAATAGACTGGATGTGGTTATACAAGAAGATAGAAGCAAGAAGTTCTTGTTGGTGCAACAGATGGTTGCCAGAGGAGGGAACCTGGTTTTGGTTAAGACAGTGCTGTAAAGTCTTCCTGTGTATTGGTTCTCCATAGTCCGATTCCAAAAGGTATGCTATAAAAAAAGGACAAAATGCTTTAATTTTATTTGGACAGGAAGGGAGGCCTTTGTGGCAAAGATAGGAAACTACTGGTAAAACGAGTAAACAATATAAGTGTACCTACTGAATAAGTGTGTCTATCTGTTAGTGAAAACACCGCCCACAGCACTTCGTAGAAGTCGGTCTCCGGTGCAAGTATACTACTAGGCTACGAGCGTTCAACCCTCTCCTTTTAGTCGAGACCTCCTTCCTAAGGACCTCGACGAACACCGAAAAGCATAATGACATATATAAAGAATTACCCACTACGAACCTAACTTGTAGTGAGTGAAATACGAAGTGTCAAGTCATAAGGCAAGCATAATGACATATATAAAGAATGAATGGAAAACCACATTCTTCCATACCGAATCTAGTGTTATTACATATATAAAGAATGACTGGAAGACGACTCACCCATACCCACTATTAGCATAACATACTAGTTTGATTCCAATTTTCTTTCATACCGAATCTAGTGTTATTACATATATAAAGAATGAGCAGCCCTGAGCAAGCTCCTTCTTATCTATTCCCACCCAACCGGTACGTTAAGTGACTGTACCGCAGCTCCCCTCTTCTTATCTATTCCCACCCAATCGGATGCGAATTACTGAGTTATCTTATCTGGAAATTACTGAGTTAGTGGTTAGTGAGTTATCGATTGATGGAAATTCACTGCGGTGTGACTAAGGTTCAATGCCTACTGTATCGGAAAGAATGCATCGGATGGATGCCCAGGCATTGAGAGGGAAGGACGCTTCCAAAGGCGAAAGGCCATGGGGATAGACGACCTATAGTGATCCATGGATCTC
>Ga0233342_1000020_pt1 | contig 45252 bp, 17 predicted proteins | sample GEONDECOMP273_FD_180706 | JGI IMG/M metagenome (GOLD analysis project Ga0233342, IMG submission 180706) | Leaf litter microbial communities from Shasta-Trinity National Forest, California, United States - GEON-DECOMP-273 | ecosystem: Environmental > Terrestrial > Plant litter > Unclassified...
ACTGGGCTCCGCTAAACAATGGGAGGGGCCTAATCTAACAAGGGGGCTACTCAATGCTGTCGATCCTAGAGTTTATTTCGGTACTCAATGCCGGTACTCAATGCTGGTAGGAGAGATCCCAAGAGGATATCTCACTGGTTACTGCTGGTTACTCTATGCTGTATCTATCTGGTATCTATCTGGTTACTCCATGCTGGTTACTCTCCATGCTGTCGATCCCAAGAGTTGATGCACTCGATGTTTGTACTTCATGTAGTCGATGTCAGGTGGCGATGCTGTTAATCAATCCAGGTATGCGTAAAGAGTCGATGCCGGTACTCCATGCTGCCACGAGTCGATGCCAGGTGTTGCTCCAAGTGTTGATGCACTCAATGCCAGGTGCCGATGTCTTCTTTTCTGTTTGGAAACCAATTGGTGAATTCTTATTGGATGTCTTCTTGTCCGTTTTGGAGATGTCTTCTTGTCCGTTTTGGAGATGTCTTCTTCTTGTAGGTTTTGGAACTGATAAACTTAGTTAGATTGAGTGTGCATTGACAAGCGACGTTGACTCCTGGGATAACCCCCTGTTCCTGGGATTATATACCTACTGGCTACTATAATGAATTACAACCGGTGGCTGCTATGACTCCTGGCTATGCCTATCAAGGACCTTAAAGCAAGTACTACCTACTGTCTACCTGCTATAAGCTATTGGCGATTACCTTCTGTCTGTCTATGATTGGCTATGTGGGGTGTATAGTTCAAGGGTATAGGTTTGAGGTATGGCTGCTGCTCTGTTCTCGTCCTCCCGGTTATGTCTCCTGTTTAGGCTTCCTGACTAGTCCTTACATCAATTACATAATAAATTTGTCTGCTTAAAAAGGAAAGTTCGAGAACCCGACGGGTCGTTAAGAGTATCCTACTCGGCTATGGTATATATTAGTCATGCTATTAGTTCTAAGTGTAAGATACCAGTAGTATGTCCATTGTATCTATGCCAAATTAGAGCTGACTGGGTGAGCATATAAAACCGTGCGATACACATGAACTAAGGGATGAATGGGTACACATATCACACTAATGGTAGTAATACTTATAGAAATTACATGTATAAGCAGTATGTACGTAATGGTTACAGCTTCTTCTTGTTTTACTAATCCTATGAATCAATAATAATACTATTATCATATAAGTAGTAAGTAATGGCACTAATACACAGTAATAAGGTAAAGTGCTATATTGAGCTTATACTAGGTTAACGTGTAGTAAGCTATAATAATCCATAGATAAAAGTAATAGAGATCATAGACATTCTAAATGATATGGGAATACTTCATTGCCTGTAAGTTACACAGGTTTTCTTCCTGTAATCTAAGTAATAAGAACGAAGTTATATGTTTACTTGTAATCTAATAGTAATATGTATCTCCACCTATCGAAACTAGTACAAGTGAGCTTCATATGAAATCCTTAGTAATTCTTAGGATAATACCATTAGACACATAGCTTATACGTATTACTGTTCCAACACCATCAATAATAATAATAAATAACTATAATAGATAAAACACCATACCATGTACAACACAGGTAAGGAGAAGTTAAGCTCTTAGACTTATCTCATGCACTTAGCTCTTATGATCGTGCTTATCTCTTATTCATTAGGGATAATATGTATTAGAATGATAGAACTAGTATGGCTTGTGATTACTTATATACCTCTTGCTCATCCTTGTTATACTAATGAGAGATCTATTCTCATATATTATGGATACGAGCTAGTTACTTGGAATAGGGTTTCACTTCTATCTGTTTTCCTAGGCTGTAACCAACATTTTTGTTCGTGTATCTCTACAAGGTAATGTGTTATATTCCCATTAGTTTAGAAGCAGCATGTAAAAGGTGTGATATGTAATAGATCAAGCATGTAGTGTCTATGTAAGCTATGTTCACTATTAACTATGACTCTATGCTTATAGATCTCAATATAAGTAGAACCCTTATAAGGAGTAATGAGTGTAATCACGAGGTATATACTACATACTATTGTCTTAGATATGATGATTTCATCATTATGGAATAAACTAGTATCCATATTAAGCTGATGATTAGGGTATTTCTAGAATAACTAAGATGGACTCTATAAAAAAAAGCTTATCATAGTGAGATTACTAGTACTCCTATATAAGTATCTGCATAATTATGAGAAAGGGATACACAAAGAGCTTATCCTACTCATGTTACTAGTATAAGTAGATCTATAATCAATGAGAAAGGGATCAGATTAGGTTACATTGGTCATATGTTATAGATAAGCACATCTGTTTCACCACTAACTAATATATAGGTCATTGAATACGTATAGCTTAGAGATCAGCTTCCACCATGTAATCAAACATCTCTATGAAGTAAGCTTTAATGAATAACCCTATATGCAGCTATGTTTAGGTAATGATGCGCGATCTGATTTTATGATGCCATCCCATCTTACAATACAATCTTGAAATACAATTTGACAATACAATCTTCAAATACAATCTTACGATGCAATACTTGTGTCAAAGTCCTTCCCTCCCCTTAAAGCAGGCTTTAAGCAGGCAGGAAAATGAAACAGGACCCTCCTTTCTTACTTACTGACCTCCCTATACTTACCCGAAAATAGTTATTACCTGGGCAGTGCAGCTAAGCGGGAAGATCTGTAATCTATTTGAAAGAGCATATCGCAACGGTATATTGCACATACTTATTGATTGTATAGATTGAGTCTCAATTATAGAGACTTATGATCTCTCTACAGTACCCCCGCCGATGAGACTTTCCAGCTCGAGGCTAGAAGCTACCAACACTTTAATACAAACACAGAAATCGGAATTCGTGGAGGGACGGCCTGAGGCCTTCCAGAAGAGAAGATCGATGAACGATTAAGCTATACTTTGCCTTAGTTAGAGACCAATGAAATGCGACCGAGAAGCTTTATGACACAAAAGTTCTTTGAAGACCTCTTGCTTCTGCTTCCCTGCTTACTAGTGCTATCACCTCAACAGCTTTCGACCTGCTCACTTAGAATGAAGATCAATAAAGGGCGGAAAGGCTTTACACAAGACCACAGAGCGAGAGAGAGAGCCTTCGCTTACCTGCTTTACCGTGCCCTCCTATCGCCCCTATATCCCTTTTTGTTTAGTTACATCCAGTCTCAGTTCTGCTTTAAACTACCGATGGGAGAAAGCTTAGACGTATAGCAAGATGAAATAAGAGGTACGGCATACGGGAATGGTATATGAAATGAAAGGCTGGAAACACAGCTGTTGGTCCTTCGAACTGCTAAAGTGGCTAGTTGCTAAAGTGGTTAGTCTGCGATCCCCCTCATCTCCCGTAAGTGTGAAAGCACTGTCCGACCTTAACTATTCCAAAAGGCACCATTATAAGAAGGATCACTCGTGCTTTTACCGCTTCATATAGTTTTGAGACCGCTCGCGGAACAACCTCCGAAACCGGCGACCTTGACAGAAAAACGCTCAACAACAGGCCAGTAGTTGGTCGAGCTGAAGGAAGAACTCTAGTAGTTGGGATGGATTCACACGCGGCTTTATTTTGAATTACTCAACGAGCCCGCCTCTGAGAGCGAAGTAGGTGGAAGAATCTCCGCTGCCTTATCCGATCACGCTAGCAATCCAGAAGAACTGGAGGCTCAAAAGGTTAGGTCAAGTGGATTGATCCGTTTAGTCTCCGCCGAATCCCGACCTAGTCTTAGCGCTAAGCGGGCAAAAAGGACATATTCGAGGGAGTGAGACTGATCACCTCATGCTGGAGATCCCGTGGTAAATCCGCCCTTTATGATCCCCAAATTCACGTCAACACAGGAACTTGAGTACACTTCTTTTTCACCATGCATACGTTTACGTTTAGCTCAGCTTGGCCCTGCCTCCTCCTCTCCCAGGCTTAAAAGCTTCGATCTTAAAAGTCACTCGGCTTGTTGTTGGTTAAAAGCCGGAGTCTTACTTAGCTGGCCACAACCCCATAAAAGTCACTCGAAAGCTGCTCCTCGATCTTCCCGTTAAAAGCCAGCTTAAAAGCCCGGTCTTATCATATAGTTGTTTGCTCCTCGATCTTAAAAGTCTGTTGTTAACCCGGCCTCGCTTTTGAACCCGCTCAACGTTTTAACCCAGGCTCCTCGACTTATAGTAGGACTTCAACTTATCATATAGTAGGACGCTCAACGTTTTAACCCGCGCCTCGATGTTCAAAGTCTGTTTGAAAGAATGCCCCTAAGAGGATGTTTTACTAATGCCCCTAAGAGGATGCCACGAAGCCTCGAAGTCGCTATGCCCCTAAGAGGATGCCACTTGGATGCGCTTTTGAACCCGGAGGATGTAGGACTTAAACTCAGGAGTCGGACTGAAAGCGTGTATAGGTGAAGCTCCTCGACTTAACAGCCAGCTCATGAGGCCAGCTGTTTGTTTTTAACCCGGCCTCGCTTTTTAATGTAACCCGGCCTCGCTTTTGAACCCGTCATGCCAGCTGTTTGAAAGAGTCGATGTTTTAACCCGCATGTAGTCAGCCACTTGCGTAGCCTTTACCAGCAACGAAGCCTACTCGCACTTGCCCCTAAGAGGATGCCACTTGGAAGCGCTTTTGAACCCGGGCTCCTCAACTTATAGTAGGACTTATAGTTAACCCGACCCGCATAACGCCCACTTATTAGGAACGAGCAACGGTTACATAGAATAAGACCGGTAACTTAGATAAAGGACCGAGGGAGGTACAAATAGGTAGCACAGGCCGGCCAAGGTCAGTAAAGCCAGACTCAGACTCTGCATCCGTTCAGCTGAGTAAGCCAGCCAGGTTTGCTAAGCGAGCCCAAGCCCCTAAGAGCAAGCAAGTAAAGAAGCAAGATGGCTTTCTGATCTTCCCAGAATGTTTGTGCCACTGCTAGGTCAAGAGGAAGCAAGTAAAGAAGCAAGGATCTAATATAATCTTCCCGCAATGTTCGTTACACTGAGAGGTAAGGGTCCGCGGACTGCCCAATGATATAATAGTGTCGTTCTTAAAGGCTAGTTTTATATAATAAAATGCCCGATCAGGGCCTGTTTGGTATAGCTAGTACGGTATAGGTCGTATACCTAGTATAAACTCTTATTTAGACGTATACCCACCCAGTCACCCCTGAACTGCCAGGATAGGCTTTACCAATAGATAAACTGGCTAGGGATACCCCGCATTACCTCCACCACGTCAACCTCTTCCTAGGTAACCCCCGTATAAGGTCCACCCCGCTATTAGGCGGCTTATCTGCCCAGCGCTCTATACCGCACTATCCACTGCTATCTATGTATGTCCCGTATCACTGGCAGGTTAAAGTCAATTCTTTCATTCAATGCATTAGTGTGTAGGTTATATATGTAAATATGTCATACCAGATATATATCGTTTACTGGGTATGGCTGGAATCAAGGGAAGTAGTCCTCAGCGATGCATGCCCCACCCCATTGAGTTAGGGCGTGGACAACAAACAACCTCTCTGCCACACGAACTAGTAAGGGTCAGTGTAAAGACAAAGTGTCCTTAACAAGCGCCCATATTATATCTTAATATATCTATCGATGACTACATATACCTAGATGGCAGATGAATATATAGATATAGCTTCCCACCATGCTTGGTTAGAACTACTTGCTTGGACAGATTATAACTATACTATTAGGTTGGACAGCATGGTTCGGGTAGACGAGGTTGGATTATACATCCTAGGTACGGTTCGATAACTATACTAATTGGTGAGGAATGGTTTGCTTGGAACTACTTGCTTGGACTGCTTCTGGTTAGAACTAGACTATTTGGTAGGGTTCGGTCACTTCACTGCTTAGAACTACTTGCTTGGGTTAGCAATGTATTGGTTCAAGAGCTATGGTTAGCGAGCAATAGGTGGACAATGGTTCGGGTAACAGGTTTGCTTGTACTATTTGTTAACAGGTTTGAGGGGACAACCTTCGGGTAACCGAGTTGAATTAAACATCCGAGGTACGGTTAAAAGATAAAAACTATACTATTAGGTGGGACTGCTTAGACCTACTTCTACTTGTACTGATTGGCTGAGAACTAGACTATGGGTTAATTAAACTACTTGGCCAGATAATAAGTAGACTAATTGGTTGGACTAGAACTACTAGCTTGACTCGTTTAGCAGCCCCAGTGAGTAGCGGGAGGGATAATAAGCCCAATAGAAGTATGAGGTCCGGGCTTCATATAATATATTGATTCTGCGGATAGGGGCTATATAAAGTGAAATTGCACGCAATGTTCTGCCCAAGCAAGCCCATCCACCAATGTAAGGGGTCTTTATGTCTGTCATTCCTAAGTAAGTTCTGACAATCCAACAACAGGAGCGGAGCCTATGAACCCACTTCTTTGAATGATACTGGAAATGCTCCGAGAACTGCTAATGGGATGCCTTATGGAACTGAGGCTGGGAATGCTGGAACTATTGTTGCTGTGGGTTGTGCTGTTTGAACCGGTTCTAACGATGAAGCTGCTATAAATCCTAACTTATGCTTTTTTATTTTGGTTTAACTGGTGTTTATTATCAACTGCTTATGCTGGGAATGATCCTGGGGCTCCAGATTCAATTGATGTTGGTTCGACTGGTGCCTTTGCTGGGGATGCTTGGCCTGGTTAAACTGATAATGGTACGTATAGGGCTGCTCCGACTGCTGCTGCCGATAATAAAGTTGGTTCAACTAGTTGTTCAACTGCTAATTCAAATGATCTTGCTGGGAATGTTGCTCCTCCTGGTAATGCTGTTCCTTCAACTAATGAAGCTGGTTCAATTGATGCCTCGGGAACTCAAAATTAATCTTTATTATTAAAAATTGGCATTTAAAGAAGTTTCTCTCCTATTGGCTGAATTGAATCATTACCTTTTAGGTTCAGCGCGACCCTTGACGCCTGATACCCTTGACCTTTTACTTTACGACTTTATACTGGTTCATTATTGGGTGGAAAAACGTCCCATAGGTTTGGGAGTTAGCTTCAGTGAACTGAGGATAATATCTGTTAGTTACGTCACCCTTTAGATAACTGGATGGGGAGCAACTTCTGTGGTCCCTATACTTTGCTTTATCCCCCGTTACACATTATCTATCTTTTAACTAAGCCAAACCGGTGCAGACTTATTTCTTTTTTTATCTTTGAGTTGCACCAAATTTCTATTTTATTTAATAACAACACAAATGGCAGAAGTAGTGGTATCACGGAGAACCAGCATTCAGTTAAGTGTGCAGCCGAATGGAAATCATATTTTTGTGGGTGAGCCGCATGAAGTGAGCGGTCGTATAATATAGAAAATAGGAAAAACCCGCATTTTATGAATCGAAAGGGGCGAACAACATTACGCAAAACAAAACGATACATCTCATGCTTTTTAGCTCTATCCCCTTACTCTCCTCCTCACCCCCACCCCTCACGCACGCGCCACCCCCAGACCTTACAAGGAAGGTAGGACCGGGTGACCGGGTAAATTAATAATTTATAGATAGGCGGCATAGTCACTCATCGGGGGACTCAAACTGGATTTTTTTAATTAACATGGCCATTTCAGGACGTTCACCTATTGAAGGCAGGATGATGACATCGATTGCTTTTAGCTTTAGCACCTTTATCTTGCTCGCTTACTAGATTGCACGCTGGCTGGATTGATGGTCCATCACGGCTGGAGGAAGGAATAAAATGCAGCCAGGTGGGGAGGATGCTGCTGGATAGATTTAGTGATCAATCAAATTCCTGGTTTGACCCACCCAGACACAAAGTGTTTTGGTTGACCGGATCTTCAAACACCTTATAAGTCACTAGGGGAAATAATATTATCCTTAGAGCGTATTGCTTTAGTTCCCTAGTGCCCCACCAGAATAAAGATAAGGGAAGGACTTACCAATTGATGAAAGATAGTTAGAGTTACCCATCACACGATACTCGTTCAATCCATACCCCGTTCAATAATAGATAGGGCCCTCCCACCTTGGAGCCCCTAACTTACAATTTCAAATGCGATTCTATTTTTGAAGAATACCATTTGAACGCGTTTAATACTCTAGCTAGGGGTAGATGGACTCACTACAATTGCTTGCTGGTGAATAGAAGGAGCTAACTTTTTAGCTGGCTGTCGGTGGGCTATTCAAAGGGGCGTTTTATAAAGGCACGGAGTTATGTGGACGGGTTCCTAGGCATATCCATATGGATTACCGAACTCTCTATTGTAAATAGGCAAATAGCTTCGTCCTAGCCAGTTCAGGATGCAAAGTAATTTCCAGAAAACAAAGTAGAGTGGTGCTTACAGGGCAAGTTTTTAGAGAATTCTATTCTATTAACACATTTTCGCTCCGTGGAAACGGGGCGACGTAAGGAGCCCGCTCACTATTCATATAGTGTGGCCTTCTTTAACATTATTTGTTATAGAGACCCAACTTACATTTGAAAGTGCATTTTTGTTTCATTTTTTTAATAATTGGGGCGAGGTAGGAGCCCACTCACTATTCATATGGTGAGGGGGTGAGGTACGAACCCACTCGACCGACGCAGGAGGGAGAGGCATTGAACGACGTGTCACAATAGTTGCTGGGTGGCGTAGCTTGGTTCATCCTGGTTCGCTGCGTGTTAGGCCGCTATTATTTGAGCCTACGCAGGGGAGTGCTCCTACGATACGTAGGGTAATGCATTTTCCAATAGGCATAGGCGCGTTTCATATGTGGGTGCGGGGTGTCTTCGCAGTTGTTTCGGCTGCGCTCCATGGTACGGATGGAATAAATTGCTTTTAGGCTGGCTTTACAAAAACACCCCAGGCTTTACGAAATCAAACCAAGTTGCTACAACCCAAGGAAGGCTTGACGAAAGAAACCGCCCGACAAAGTAAGAAGCTTGGCACGAGGGCTGGTATAAAGAAACTTTTAGGCTATAATTTATAGGTAGTGGCTAGAGTAAAGTGTTGCTATAACGGACGGGCACGTTAGGCTTTACGAATTAATAAACTATGCGCCCAGGAGGGACGGGGTTAGGTGGATCGTGCGAGTCCTGCTTTGAGAGCTATACCGTCTCAGTCGTTCCCAACAGATCACAGCTGTTACACAGTTATCTTCACACCCAGTTAGTTCCTAACAACGAGCAGCTGATTGAATCTTATCAAGTCCACTGTTTCCATCAAGCCTACTAGGTTCACATGTTGGTTGACACGAAACGAACAATATTGATTCCACCTGTCCTCTCTTGCTACCCGTAATCTATTCTTTTTCCACCTGATAACAATTAAAACTGGGGATTGCTTGCTAGACAAACACAACACTGCTGCTGCGGCGGGATGGGAGAATCAAACCAGGCGGGCAGGATACAAAGTATGAAAACAAAACGGTGGCATGCTTTTACTTACGTGGATAAGAACTTAATATCAGACAAGTCAGTAGCTGCTGGTCATTCTTTATATATGTAATTACACTCACTTTAGCACCGTATTTTAAACTCAACTCAATAAAATAAAAAGCTAAATAAAAGGTTATGTAACGTGTATGGTCTGTAGGTCCCGAGGTCTTCGTGTTTATATTTGTCTTGTGTGGTTCTCAGGCGTGTTGTTCTGTGTCCAGGCATCGGTGTGCCGTTCTGTCCAGCCAAGGGTGTGTGATATGTCCAGGCAGGTCCATGCGTTCAGATGTTAAGTTCGTTCGGTGCTCTTGTCAAACGAAGCAGAATAATCCCATCAGTGGTCGGGTTTGTTGAGCGAAGCAGAATCGGTCTTCGTCGTAGGTCTTCTGTCCTGCCAGGAAGGTCTCAGCAGTCAGTCAGCAAGTTATAGATCAGCGGTAAGTCGGTTCAGTCTCGGCAGGTGGGGTTTTTCCTCTTCGGTTGGCGGGTGTGAATCATCGGTGTGCGATTCAGGAGGTTACGGGTCAACTGTGTAACGACGGGGGAATTGAGTGTGTAATGCTGAGTGAACTGTTTTACTCTAGGGGCTATGGGTGTTTGGTATTACATGTGAACTGTGTTTTTCATACTCACTGTGCGTGTGGTATGCCAGCCTCAGGTTATATCGTATAGCAGCAACACGTCTAGCCCTTGTCTAGCCTAACGTTTCCGTCGAACTGCACTTAGTAGTTTGCATTTGGTCGTTAGACTTGGTAAACAAGCTATAGCCTAAGGAAGGTTTAGTCAAGCTATAATAGTTGTTCATATAGTTTTCATATCGCCTCACGTCTAGCCCCACTCTCGGGTTAGTTCGTATAGCCTCCCGTCCGTGTTCCGTTGAACCCCTCCTTTCTCTTGATTAATTCAAAATTGATATAAATAGAATAAATAACGTTCCCGAACTATACATACTCTGGCGGGGTAGCTTACTGTAGGGGCACTCTTTGTAATAACCCTTTAGGCAGGCCTTATAATTATTCAAAGCACAAATAAAAACCTCTTTTCTTTAAAGGCAGAGCGTGCTTTATGTTCTGCCCCACTGTAAAGCTTCAATCAAAGGAGGTTGTTGATCCGGCCGGTATCAGGTTTCCAGTTTCCAGGTATCCAGTTCGGGGTGTGGTGTGGAGTGGATAGGGTTTAAAAGGTGTGTTGAGAATATGTGGGGTGAGGTACGAACCGCATGTTACTCTCTCAATAAAATAAATAACTCACTAACTGGTGCCGCCTCTCCCTGACCGGCAACCCTTCCTCCTAGCGTGAATGCAACTCCCGCCGAATATGATTCCAAACCAAACAGGTGCATTGTAATTAATGCATTATCTATCAAATATAGTAACTCCTGTTCTGTATCGGCAAGACCCGCTCGGCCGAACCAATAGTTCATAGTGGTACCCCTAATAATTCATAAGGGAAGATAGGGTAAGGATGAATAGCAATGTTATGCCCACCCAAGCAAGCGCTTCCTTCCAAGATTGTCTGACTGTAGTGAATGCATATGATATTGGGCAGTCAATTAAACTGATAAAAGACCATGCTATGTCACCATGGGTAGCCGTCTAAGATAAAGTAATGCAAATAAACATAGTTATAATATACATAAAAAGTGCCCGACCCAATCCAAGTGCGTAAGATCTAATAAGTAAAGCTAAATATAAGCAGATCCAAGCAGTTTAAATGATCCAACACGATAAAATACTGGTGGGTTAGGGTCCTTAGAGGACGACAAAAGAGGAGGGCAGGCAAGACCTATTGGACGTGTCAGTTAGTTAATTGATTTCAGTGAAATGGGCTTTGGACTGGTAAATTCAATACAGAGTAACCAAGTTGGGTAGCCGAGCCAATGATCCCAGCCAAGTACCCGGCCCAGCCAAGCTATGACTGGCATCTCCACGTGGATAACCTCTCGGGCTTAAGTACCGGCATCAACCTCTTGTATAGCCATGATAGTAGTACCATCATATAGTGAGCATCATTACCAGTATAAAGTACCGGAACTGCATCTCCATCAATGATACGAATTTAGGTGTTAAAATCATATCCAAATATGGAAGAGCATAATCTCGTAAGTAATACACATCTCAAATTCGATAAATGAGATGCATCGGATCTCAAACGCGAAATTTGAGATGTATCATATAATAATAGGAATCACAATTTATCTATCAAGGATATCATCCGTTTATCTGTCTTGAAACCGCACTGAATGAAGAGGGATTGGTGCCCCTGATTTTGTTTGTTTCCATCTCTGTCGGATTATACTCTGGCTCCATTCCGTGAGTCAACGGCAAGTAGGGGATAAGCTAACGCCGGCCGAGAAAATCGTTTCATAGAATCAGCCTTACCAGCAGCTTAGGCGGTAATATGGAGATGAAGTCTGACCCGCTCTTCTTTTCATAACATTGGTAAGGTGGTCACCCAACAAGTAAAAACATGCGATAATCTTCCCGAATGTCTGACCCCCCTAAAGCGGATTCGATACATCCTGTCGGCACAGCTTGGTGTCTGCCGTCATCTGTTCTATCTGTTCCGTACGGTTTGTTACACCCACTTGGTATTTTTCTGGCGGATCATACTCTTGTCGCAAACCGTTGTTAAGTATACGGAGAGTGACGATCTAACGCCCATTGATTGTGAAAGGCTCTGCTCTACTGAATGAAACCTTGGGCATGTTATTGGCGGCTGAGGCAGGCAGCTCTTTCTATAGACAACCAGGGAATCACTAGAGTCGAAACGGGGGAATCCTGTGTCTTAGGACTTTCTTTTGACTAAGGCAGGAATCCTCGACTGTATGCTGAGCCTACCTGTTTCCGACCTAATTTTAGGCCTCCTGGTCGTCAAAGGCTTCTATTTTCTTCCAGGTCTGTACTCTGATTCTCTAACCTTAGTCCGCCATATAATCTGTATCTATAAGAAATATAAAGTGCCGAATTAACAAATCATACAAGAGATCCTGTGATTACAGGGCAGGCAGGTGCCTATAGTAGCAGTGTCTAGGCAGGCTAGGCAGTTTTAATTAATGGTTGAATGATTCCATTTTTTATCTCGCGCGGGCACGTGCAAGGGGATATCGTCTCTGGCCGGGGGGCTACAAGCGATAAGATAATGAAAACATGCGAATCACCACTATACTCTGAAGATTCGGAACAACTCAGGAAAGAATCCATAAAGTAGTAGTACCCCTACCTCCTCCGAATCATAAAATTATTCATAATCCACATCAAAATTAGAAAGATATTAACAACTAGTATAAGGAAGAGCCAAAAGTATACAATATCAGAAGCCGGACAAGCCATCCGAGCCATCGATGCACTCACTCCTGGAAGCCAAGATAATTGAATGCCAGGAAGGAAGAAGGACGGAGAGCCTGGCCCGTATGGAAGTAAGGAAAGAGCCAGGAATTAGATCTACACCTTTATATAATAATATAGCTGCTAATGCGCTCCTGCTATTTTTATCTCTATCTGCTTCAATTGGTGGATCATCAACATCGATAATAATATCGCTGGGTTAGAGGAATTGGGATTTGGTGATCGTTTGGTTGAGTTGCGGAAATTCTGAGTCATGATCGCCTTACAATTAAACCAAGGCCTTCTTTGTAAGGATTGAAAGTTTATGTTATAATCCCCCGCTCGAGGGCAAGCCACTATCCTTTGTGAATGCAGGTACATAGCTTGCTTTGAAAACTACGCTTGGGTCCTGCTATAATTCGTTGATCGACTCGGCTACCCAACTTGGTTACTCATCAGATGGGATAGATACCGCCGGTTCTAGAAAACAGCGTCATTCAATACTTTTGTAAAATAAAATATTCTATTTATGAGGTAAAAGGAAATTAACCCCAAAGTTCATTTTATTCTTAATGAAACATGCATTTGATTGCTCTTGACTACCTCTGCGACTTAACGCGTAGGAACAATGGTTACTACCTCCTGCAACAACAGAATACATAGCGAGAGAGAGACGATGAGGATAAGGTTCAATGCAAGCTTTCAGTTCATGCACTCAATAAAGAGCCGATCCAAGATTCGATGTAAGGTGGCAATGCCGGTACTCCACTCGATTCAGGTGGAAATGCCTTCTTGTCTGTTTTGGAGATGTATTATTGTATGTTTGGAAAACCGATGGATTTCTTCTGTTAATTGCATCCATGGTACCCGTTCACCTTACGTCCAAAGTTAAACAGTTCTCCCAGCTATTACCAATGTAATTTTTTTTATTCTATTTTCCAGATGCGGATGGAAGAAGGGAGGCGGTGACGGGTGTGGGACAGACGGCGGCACACGCGTTCGTCGAACCACGACGTGTGGAATGTACGAAACGTGAATATTATGGTGGCAGATGCTGGTGTCCGATTCATCTCCGAGAGGTTGCAGGCTTTCATACGAAGGGCGAGTGTGGTACGACAATACAGAGGTGATGCAGGTAGGAGCGTGGATAGTTAAGAGAGAAGTCATTAGACAGACAGACGTAGATTCGAACATGGGTGGAAGATTTGGATGTCCACCTAACACCATTATGGTGTTGCGAGGTGCCCCTGCTCAAAACGGCGAGCGATGGAAGAGATTTGGTTGTCTGTGGGTTAGCTTCTGGTTATATAAACCTGTCGAAACACCTCCAACAATAGCTGGAACCGAGAAGAAATAGCTCCTGTGGCGGGATATGGTTGAGGTGATGGAGACCAGGGGGTTAAAGGCCCATCGGGTGAGGCGGGAGAGTAGCGAAAAAGCCCCGCTGCAGGCCAATTTTAGCATAAGAAGGCTTCTCAGGCAGCACAGTGGTAAAAAACTCCTTCCCTCCGGAGATAAAACAATAAATTGAGGGCCTGGAGCAGGGTATTGGGGATAAATTGGAGGCAACTCCGTGGGAAGAGACTTATGTTCTAGCCCCGTGGATTCAGGACTCAGGGAATACTATATTCCGGATGGCACTATATTAAATAACTGTGACGACCTTATTGGGTCATTAAATGTATGTTGGCAAAGGTGTTGGTTGAACGGAACTTGAAGGCAAAGGGGGATGAGGAACCTTTTAAACTATGGAAATAACACTACACGGATGCCCGGTTAATGCATAATAAAATTGATGTTATTGCTAGAAAGCGCAGAGCTATATAGGAAGGATATGAATGAAAGGAAGTAAGAGGGTATGTAATGCGACTATAACGGAATGCGGGTATGCGAGCGGTAATGCGTATTGACTGTAGAATGCGGGCTGTAGACGGATGGGTCCGCCGTTATAATGAATCGTCGTATTGGGAGTGATATTGGTAATGATGGTACGTGAGATCTTCTGTTTGTGAATGATGAGTACGCTTTTTTCATTTATAATAAGATGGGGGGGGTATTTTTTGTGGTACTGCCTATCCCGATGGGTCAGTTTTAAAGCTGGCATTATATATGTTTAACGATGGCCTTCCAAAAGGCGATCCAGATTGTGATGCCGGTAAGTCATGCCACCAGGTTCTTTGACGCTACTCGATACAGGTAGGTGGATCCACTAGATGTAGGTATTCGACCCAAGAGGTAGCGATCCAGATGGAAATCCAAGAATTAATGCCAGATGTTGAGGCACTCGATAACAAGAATAGCTGGGCTGGGATACTCAGATACTCAGATACTCAGATACTCAGATTAACGGTTCGGAACAATTGAATGTTCCTACCTTACTGACATCGACGGAACCGTTAGGTTTCTACCTAAAATGATTGATGCATTGAAAGTTCTGTGCGTGCGTTATTTCACTTTTTTTCGACGATCCCCCAGACATTGACACGCTCATAAGCGCCAATAATTGCCGAGAGCCAAAAGGACATTGCAGAGAACCGATAATTGTCGATAGCCAGAATAGCTTGAAGGTCATTTCTGATAGCCAATAGCATACTACTGAACTATAGCCTTAACCCCGAGGGGCCCTTAACAGGTAGTAAATTAGCAAGTGAAAATATAGCGTTACCCGTCCAAGCATACAAGCAAGGGCGACCAAAGACGCCAGCCGTACCACGCGTTTCAATTGGGTAAATTAAGTACATAAAGGTAGCGTATAAATATGTTGGTAACATAGGGATAATAAAGGTTCGCTGATCAGGTGTAACTGGGTGAATAGAGATCAGATTTACTAGAGACCTCTAAGTGCCATTTTAAATGAGACTGATAACTCTTCCGTTCAACTTGTTGTTATCTTAGCTGAGCTAAGCAGTGAGTGCCTTGGAAATGATACTTCTAATTTGTATTTAACCCTCCCTCTCTGTCTCTATCTATAACGACTAGTAGTTAGTAGCTTTCCGTTCTTATAACAACTATGCTTTAATTCTTCCAGCTCTATCTATTATACTGGTTCTCTCTAACGACTAGTTCAGAAGCTTTATAACGACTAGTAGTTCAACCTCATTTATCTTTTCTTTTGTTATATCTTTAGTCCAGTTAAACTAGCTTTATTTAAACCTTTCTCTCTGTGCATCAATAGTTCAATCTCTCTAGTTCTAATAGTGATTTTCTATCTCTATAACTCCTATTTAGCTTACGCTAAGCTCGCTCTCTCTATAATCTATAGTTGTTCCTAGCGAAGCTATAGTAGTTCCAATAGTAGTTCATAATAAATGAGATTGAGAACTATTCCAAATCTATTCCATGGGAACTATTCTAATTCTAGCTCTAGAAGTTCCCCATTGTAGAGAGACGCTATTAGTATTTCAATATTCTTAGTGCCTTATTATCTTTCTAACTATTCATTCTCTATTCCATGGAACTATTCTAGGTCACTGGGCTACATAACTCAAATTTTTATGTTGCAAACTTGAGCAATTATAAAATTTCTCTAAAGAGAAGGTAATGTTCCCACACTCAAGCGGGGCATCCAATCTTACCCTAACAGTAATCCCACTGGCGTTAGCACCTTTCTCGGTACTCCTTGAGCTAATCCCTCATTCTCCTTTGGTCCAGCGGCTTCGCACCTCGTAAAAAATACTTTATCCCATTTTATTCCGATGTGATTTAACCCTTTATATCCTAGCGTCCGATCAAGCGAGAAGGAAAACTACGACTAGCCATGCCATGAATGTCCTCCCCTCAATTAATAAGGAAGACGACAGGGCATATCATATTTGTATAAAAAGTTTTATATGGCAACCACCGTGTAAATTTTGGGGTCCAGAATTTTGCTTATTGAGTGGAGTCTAAAAACCATAGCCATGGAGAATGTAGTAACAATTAAAGAGATGAATCGTTGGATATATTTTCAAAGATAGAACACAATTCTTTTACATCTCTCACAACATGGTGATCCTCATGGCAACACTAGAGATAAAGTTCAGAGCTTTCAGGGAGTTTGGTAGCTATAACATGAAGTTAGCTCTGGCAATAAATTGGGAGACAAAATAGATTGAACCATAAAATGATCTAGATAAAGAGAGACTAAGTTCCAGCATCACCCCTTCCAAATATTTGTTCAAAGTGGAAGTGAAAGGCTTCAAACCTATGAAAGGTGGTGAGATTTATGGTTTAAAAGTAAATCAATGCAATAGTGATAAGTATATTTCAATGCTCATAATATATTAAAATATAAAATAGAGATCATTTTCCTGGAATGCAATTTATACCTAACCTGACACTCTGCAGACAAGCCTTAATAAAACCAATGGTTTATCCCGTCCGGAAAGAGAAGTGTCTATCTATAGCTGTTCCCATTAAGCGATTCATTCAATAGGATAACAACAGATGTCTAGGTATTCAGGTAGGTAAGTTGGATAAAGGCGGGTCGTCGTATTAGTCGAGCGAAGCATAAAAGGTCGAAGTAGGAAGGTAAAGGGTAGGTGGGCGCGCAACACTCACTCACTTCAATTATAGGTCAATTTATTCTCTTAGCCGCATTCCGTCTAGCTAGTTCTTATTGTTTCTTATTAGCTAACCGTTTCATAAGCTGTGCGTTCTTCCCCCTCCTGTTTTGTTTCATTTCCCAGCAGCTCATTGGTTTATTGTACCAGCCCCGGTTGATTATCTCTCCTAGCGTGGATTGGTCCGTCCGTGTTCTTTGTAAAGCCCGCGATCTAGAGCGTAACGTTCTAGCGTAACGGGTGGTGTTTTTGGTCTAGCCACAGGTTCTAGCATTCATAGCCGGGATGGGGATACTTACTGGAATACTTGGCTTGGATACTCAAGCTGGGCTACCGGGATCGGAGCAAGCAATAATGTCGCTTTAAAATGAATTCACAACACCTTGAAAGAGTGGCTTTTACTTTATTAAAAATGGCTTTTTAGCAGGGACACTGGCTGCTAGGGCAATGTCTGCCTGGCCTTGCTAGTCTTGCTATAATTGCTGGGATGATACTGGTATAAATGTAATCGCTGGCTCTTTTTATCGACCTTTAGGGAAGGAATGCATCTGGATCTAAATCATAAGGAACTGGATAATTCCCAGTCTCGGGGTTGCACCTTCCTTCTTATTCCTTCTGCTTTCATAGCTGCTCCGTCTCTCGCTCGCGCAGCTGTCCCTGGCTTTTCTTTCCTATGTTGCTTTTCGTTCTTCCATACCTTACTTCTAGTAGTCCTCCTATCCTTAATTCCTTTCTAGCCTATCTGTATTTGGTGCGTTCCTTCATGGGTGATTTAGCAGCGGAGTGTTTTTTAGCGTGCGCAATGGGTTCGGAGTTTCTGGTCGGTACAGTTTCGGGCGGAATGGAAAGGTGCGCTGAGGTGTAGGGCTCCCATTTATGGTTACCAATTAAGGTTCTCCTTCTCCAAGTTCTGTGCACTCCGTCGGTTTTATATCCCCCTCTCTCCGGGTATATAGCACAACATGTGATTGGATGAAAAAGGTTAAACTGAAGTATAATAAGTTTTATCTGGTCCGAGCAGGGATAGTCCGGGGGATGGTAAGAGGGGTGGAACAATAAATTGAATAACCGGGCTTATTTATTTGCTGTCTGTCCTAGCTGGGTGACATGAATTAGATCGCTGGCTGGGCTTAGTCAATGGCTGAATCAATTTGTTCATGTCGTATTAATGGAACCAATCACATTATTTATTACTGGTATCATTTATTGTTCCGTTGCCGTTTTTCGTTTCTGATAACATCATAAGTATAAAAGCCACGTGTACAATGTGAACAACGTGCCTTGATATGAGATAAGGCGATAGTCGGTGGAAGAGACTCCCGTACTTGCCAGTAATGGAAGACACATATTTGTTTAGTTGTTATTACTCTGCCCGGAATAGTACTCATGTTATATGGATGCGAAGGATGTTGGATTCATCCATAGAGCCACAAGCGTTTTGTATGTGGACGCTAACTTATAATAACTATACTGAAAGGCAATGGCAATGCCAGCCTGTTACCAGACCTCTTATCCAAAACGTCAACATCTTTGATGCGGAGATAATGATCCCATTTTAGATTTTCAATTAATGGGGAGGGGCAGCACCGAGATGGGAATACTGCGCCTATACAACATATATACAGTAGATGTGAGTGGTACATGTATACCCCACACAAAATATGGTGGGGGGTTATGTTTCAGGATCAGGATGAGGATTATCAACGACGCAGCTTCACGGATCTTCTTATAATGAAAATGAACTTCATGACAATTAGTTCTGCAGCTATAATTACAAGGTAAAAATGGATGCAGAAGATGCCCCTGTTTATTACAAGTATAAGGCATGAGATTATATTAATTAGTGAGGGAATAAATAAATATCGTTCCTTGTCTCTTAGGATTAAATGGGTGTGAGTTTTGCTGTGGGCTTTAGATTTAACATACCTACTAAGTCTTTCGTCTTGTGGGAGTTTGCGTGATTTCAATACGTGTTTCATATTTGACCCAAGTTTGTGCCAGATGAGAGAGAGCGGCGGTACAACGGACCGAGCCCACAGACTCAGACCTCCTTGGGAACATCCTGACACTCTACCTTGGGAACCTCAGCCTATTACCTACTGTCTTTGGTGGAACTATACTTGGGAATCTATGCATTAGGTCTATGTCTTGGGAACCCACCCATACATAATGAACCTACGACCTATACCCTAAGACTTACCCTATCCTAGCCATACTGCCTTGGGAATATACTTTTTGAAACTCTTTCTTTGGACTCTCCTTGGAAACCTATGATACCGTTAGGGGATATGGTGCATAATCTTTGGATTACCTTTTTTCCACAGAAAGGCAGACGGAGATATATTGATTGGATCGCCCTTCGAATATAGTAAAAAGCATACTATAATTTGATAATGCACGGTGCTGCAATAAAAGCTATGATTGCTGCAATTAATGGAGGGGATTGGCCGGCCGGCTAGGATTGATTTATCTGAAGATTCTTATTTGCTTCACTCCGTGCCTGCACTTACCTTCTTCGCACAACCTCAGCAACCAATGTTCAATTCCTTCCAGAATCCAACTACTTCAACACATGCCTGGATTGCATGGAGGAAAGACCTGGCTGGTTATGCTGGATCAATTTCACAGTTGGACAGCAGCAGTTGTGGGAGAGATCGTTGGAACTGCCCTATTTTATTTAGGAACTACTGCCTGAACTTATGAGATTGAATGGGGGTCGGCACTAATAACATTGGTATGAACTTTAGATGTCCACTTGCATTAATTTTTGTGCGACCTACTTACTTACTATAACAAAAACCTGTCTCTTAACAACCCTTTTATAGACCGGTCGGCTCCATTACCTGAACTTTTAGCATTCGCGGACGCTCGACAGATCATTGGACGGGGGACGTTCCATAATCATTTGCTGACAGAATCTTAGTCGGTAGGCAAGGCAGGCACTCTTCCTATACAATATTGATTGACGGGATTGGAACACACTTACTGGATTAAGACTTAATGGGCGCTTTATATATGTGCTTCTTTAAAGTTCAATATATGGGTGTCTTGGAGTCCTCTTGAGTGAAACACTTCTTCTTGATCTTCTTTAGGAATACACTTTTCATTATGCTGCCGTATCTTATCTTCTTTATCTTCTATTTTGGTAGGATTTAACCCCCATGAGTGAGCGATCTTCTGGATCACTCTCACTATTTAGGGACTGCTTGAGCCTGCAGGATTTATTACTTCAGTGCGACCTACTGTTACCAACCCACCTTTTCCATTCGCCTTCGGCCTGATTAGACCTGCGCCTTCGGCCTAACCCGTAGCATAGTTTCTATTCAATTGGTTGACTGGTTACCCTCCATCTTGATACGCAACCCCTGAACTATCAAATTGACCAGGTACGAGCTGCTTGATCGACTGGAGATGGGCGAGGATACTTTCCACTTTATTTGAAGGGGTAGGGATTTTAACCTCGAACGAATCCAAGGCAAGTGTGATAAAGCGAGCGGTAAAGAAGGTTTATCAATGCTTTACAAACCAACCATCAGTTGGCTACGTCCCAGAAGCAAAGCCGCTTGTCCACATGCATTGCGCAAGGTACGCAGTAGTGACTCTTAGACATAAGGAGGGCTCGGACAGGGGAGGGATCGTGCTTCCTTCCATAGTGTATTTCCCCTCTCGTCATCGAGGTGGAAACGACTAGCTCAAGTCCCCGTGGTGTCCGGACATACATAGATAGAGCGCTTTTCAATAGGTTATAACAACATACATTCATGGAAATAAGTCCACCGTTCGTTTTGATTGCACCCGCTTCACTCCGTGCTTCAGATGTTCCCAAGCTATATCCAGCTTCCATTGCCTTAGTAAGTAATTTGGTCACTATTTGCCAGAAGTTAAGCCCTCCGTTCAATAGATCTCTCCTGCCTGATGGATAGGTCAGGTTCTTTCTTTGCCTGCCTTCGGGCCAGATCGCATGCAGGCAGTTGCCAGAACCCACCGATCGAGCGGTTTTCTTTTCTAGATCTTGTGTAATGTTCCATGTATAACATTCGGCTAGAGTCTGAATTAGACCAGCCGGAAAGGGAGGGTCATATAACAATAAAAGACAGTTAATCTACCCGATGTGGTACACCAGCAACAATCAAATCAAGAACATGGCCCGCCCGGTATATGAACGTATGTAACGCAATGTGATATTATCCCTAGCAGCTATGTTGTGGTTTGTGTAATATGTTAGGTTGTACTGGTTTTCAATCTGTTAGGTTGGACTTGTAGTTGTGTAAATGGAGTTAGGTAATGAGTTGGTGGCATAGTAGTCCAAGTGAGATAGCAGGTTGTAGTTTGGTGAGCAGGAGCCCAGCCAAAAGGTATAGGTGTGGTACCTTGCATTATACATGAGATAATCCAAAGTGGTACATATTTACTTTTGGGCTCAACAGCGTAAAGTAGCATCATAAAGTATTAGCACCAAGATCTTCTCCTCTTGGATCGATAGCATGGAGTAGCAAAATGAGTACCAGCGTACTTTAACTATTATTCAGTAGTCGCTCTATATAAGTAATTATGGCGAGCGAGAGAAGCAACCAGAACTTATATTCTTTATAAGGAAGGGAAAGGCTAAGTCTGGGTCCATCCTATTCTTATTCTTATTCTTATTCCTATTCTTTCAGTCCCTTAACTGCAACCGCAGCTAGCTAGCTAGCGAAAGTGCCTTACCGGTTAAGCCAGTGCCAGCCACCTTCAGGCTCTCCTAACTTCCTTAAGGCTCTATCTATTAAAGCAAATATCTCGGGAAGGACAAATAAAGATTCTCTGGCGCCAACGGGTGGGAGTGGTCTTCTCCTCCCGTTCCCAACAGACATTCTTAGTGGACAAGGACACCTACTTTCAAGCAAAGGTAACGTATCGCAAAGGTAAGGTATCCTATTTATTTCCTAAGGTCTACAGCTCTTGTCTACAGCTATGTATTAGAGGTTTCCTTACTTGTAGGTCTCCTTACCTATAGGTATAGAATGGGGGGGAAAACAGGAACGCATTCTGGGGAGGACACCTAGGGGCTCGGGACCATAAATAAGGAAGCGATCTGCCCGCGGCTAAGGGTGTGAACCAACCAAGGATTTTCCTCGTAGCTATTCTTGTCCCACCCAAAGGAGCTATCTCAATTGGTTCTGTCATTCCGTGGCTATACGAAGGGGAAGATTGTAGTGAAGGATATATTCAGATATATAATTTACCACCCCTACTATATTGTATTTATTGATCTGTGCTCATGGGTACAAATACCAAAGGATTGGGGGCGAAACCATAACCACTCGATCCTTTGCCCCTCCCTCTATGCAATCAAGTCCTTACGCGAGCGCCCTACTATATTCACGACACTGCCCTACAAAGCAATTCATCACAAATATTCTGATTATTATGGAACTCGCATTGATCACCCCGCATCCTCCGGTTGAGGAGTTAGTGTAAAATTCTTCTGGGAAGTGAAGTGTTGGGGTAACCCCGGGTGAACCCGAACGGGTAGGGTAAAGAAGTGGAAGCAAGGGTTAAGTGGGGCCTATATATATTCCCACAGTACAGACTAATCCAATCAGTACCATATTATATATGTTGCTACGGGTGCTACCTTGCCTGAGTTCGAGTTAAGGAAGGAAAGCATTCATTCCTTTTAAGTTGGAAAGAACTGACTAACCACACATTCGTTTAAAAGCCCATTCAAGTTTTGAAAAAGAAATAAGTGGGGCGCATTGAAGCGGAGTAATATGTATCTAATAAAGTTTCAATTTCGAGTGATCTTGAGGTCGAGTCAACTGATTTGCCTCTATGCATCATTTCCATGTTGAAGGGATTCGAAGCACAGCTCTATCAGCAAAAGAATATAAACAGCGGGGAAACACAAAGACTATCAATAGCTATCTGCCTTAACGACCTCACAAATAAGCAAGGGGCTTCCCCCGGGTAATCCCTACCTCGGGATGAAAGGCAGGTCGATGAGAAACAGATTCACCAGCACCTTGATAAGCTTCTATTCCTGTTTTAGAGCCAGTAGCATCCCTTCCTTTTCGAAAGCTTCGCGAGAATACTGCCTGCCTTACTTAAAAATGCCATACACTTTCAGCGTTGGACGGGGGGCTTAGAGCTGTTGTACCGTACAGCATTCGCTGGAATCACACTTGCTCACAGATGCTGGTACCACTATTCTGGCCGAGCCTTAGGATACGATTTAGAAATTATAACCCACTGGCTAGGAATAGATTCACCTTTAATGCTGTAACCTCCATTCACCTGTTCTCCCTATACCATGAATGCACTTAGTTAGGAGGGAATGCTATGATCCCTTTAGAAGCGCCGGATGGGATGGGATGGGATGGATGATCGCCTTACCCTTCTTTATGCCGGAATCCTAGGAGCATGGAGGGAAGGGAGTCATGCTCCAACTACTTATATTATACCAGGAATATCAGTGGGGGACGCCATCTATATTACTTTGTTTACAACTCACCCATCTACAAGAACTAGATAGACCTTTAGCAGCCTATTTGCTGCCTTTCCTTTACTTACGTGCATGCTATCAACCAACCTGTTGAGTGCTGCCTGCCTTTAATAACCACTTGTTCCAGGAATACTCAGTAGGTACGGCACTATAGTCTATGTACTTTTACTGTTACCAACTGTTTACCTATAGATACTGACTGTGCCACCTGCCTTACTTCTTAACAGCATCGTACAGATTTAAGGGAAGGGCTTCATATATTGATGCACGGGCCGATACAGCACCTGCGTTCGCTAACTAAAACTTCCTTAATGAATGCTGCTTAGGAGGGAGGTACAGCTATAGAACCGGGATGGCATGAAACTACCGAACCCCTTTACTTCACTGTTACCACTTATTTGCTTCACCTTATAACTTACCTTTGGAATAAATGCTTAGGAGCTACAGCTATAGAACACTTCTACGGGATGATGGAACGGGACAGAGCTTCCCCATAGAGCTGTTCACCTTCCAGACAGCTTTCACAGGCAGACCTTGAATCACACTTGCTTGAGGAATATGCTAGGTATAACCTGCCTGCCTTTCAGGTAATGCCTGCCTGCTTCTGCATAGTTACCCACCTTTAGACGCTTGACTAGTTAGGCAGCTTATTTACATGGACCTGACTAAGAAACTTATTTACATGGACCTCTATACCTCTCACCTCTACCTTGTATAACAAGACTTCTGGAAGAATGCCACTTCAGGAACTTTACCTACTTAAGACCATAGGGAATTACTATACAGACTAATTCAAGTAAGTAAGAGCTTATAGTCTATTCAGACAACTAAGTCATAGAGACTAACCTTCATAAAGAAAAATATATATGAAAGTGGCCATTAGTAATTTTCGTCCCCCCCAATAAAAAGCGATTTGCGTGAACAAAACTAGCGAATGAGAAAGGCCTACGGCTCCTAACCCTCGTACCTCAGGTGAGTTTATATGGAATCTTTCCCAAGCAAACTTGGTGCCTGCGTTCCTACGCGTTAGCTTTGTTCAGCCAGCCCACCAGGAAAGGTCAGGGCTAATGAGCCAGACCTACCCACCACGATAGGGAAAGGGGTAATTAGAGCAGCACAGAAAGAATGATATTGTTCTCCTGATGTTTACCCATCTTTAACCTGAGAGAAGCCTCGAACCCGGACAGCGTAGGGAAATGAGACAGACTCTGCTTGCTTGCACTGGCCAATGACACTGAATGCTTGCTTATCTAGATCTTGCCAACTGACCACCTTACCGCTTCAACCTTCCTGCCTGCTGAATGATCTCTCTATTGCTGGCTTGCCCGTTGGGAGATTGCTTACTTACGCTAAATAGACGCCATTGGGATGTGAACTGAGAGGAGTTTCCATGAAGCCCAGTAGAGTGGTTGGCTGTTCCTACCTGCCTGAGATATTTGATCTTCTCAGCGAACCAAAAGCGGGCCCAGCAGCGACTTTTAACCTGATGCCCACCAGTTGAACCTTATCAGCGAGACACGAAATGAGATTGATTATTTACCTACGTTGTGTTGACACGATACGGGAGGGATATATTGAGGGAACTCGTGTTGCCACCGAACGGAGATTGAGTTGTTGAACCCATCACTGGATGAAATCGCTTGGGATGCCGGGTGAAACTTAGTCCTTAACAAAGTGCGCAAACTGTTGGTTACATGGGGCTTATCAATGAACTGTTAAACTGTCCAGAATCAAATTCGAAGATTTTAAAGAATCTGTTCCAAGCGAACATATTGCCTGCCCCAAGCCAGGTATTCCATCGATCAATCAATCCAGCAGCATCCCGCCTGCCATTGCCATGTGATTCCAATTCCCATGCCATCCGTGGCTTGTCAAAACATTCCTGACCCACTACGCGATTTCTGGTATCTGGCTCCAGGTCTACTAGTTCTAGCAGGCAAAGAGAGTAAAGGATTCATAGCATGCCCCTGGCTACTGTCGTCTTCCTGGCTGGTTCATCCAATGAGTGTGGTTGGGCAATAACATCATCTCCCTAGGCTTTTCCGCAGTAAGAAAAAGAAAGGTAAGGCGATCATCCCCATCTATACATCCGGTGCTGCTTGTAAGATTCTTAATTCATGGGTTGGTGGGCATCCATAACCACTCCATCGCCTCGGTTGACGGTAGAAAGGGAAGGGAAAGTTGGTTGATCCATCCAGTCCTGATACTTCCTGATTGAGACTTTCAAAGATTGGGCATAACTCCATCCATCCCATCCATCCGTGTCATCAAGCCATCACTTATGGGGGCATTGGGACTTGGGACCACCACTTCTGTTTCGGGATGAGGGAAGGAGAATGGGCAAAAGGTAAACCACTCATCGTCGAATTGACTATCCTTCCAGCTATTCTATGACTTATCCCAATTCCAAAATTGAACCTCAACTAATGTTGGATGGCAAGAGATTTGTTCTTTCAAAGGTTATGCAATTTCAATGCCAAGCCCGTACTGCGATTTCACGGTCTGTTGAGAAAATCCATCCTTTATATCTGACTCTGCTAATACATGGCTAGTGAAAAGAACCTTAATGACGCCGCCTTACCACTGGGAAATAAAGCCAGCCTTACCGCACTTATATTAATGACCGAAGCTGAATAGAGAGGAACTTCACCAAACCTTAGACGCTTTCACGCTCGACCAAAGCCACCATATATCTGTGGTGCAGGTGCTTGGTCGTGCTAGGTGTGGTCCGGGTGCTTGGTCTACTTTCACTTTTATAAACAACTTTCATTTTACTCAGGTGCGAGGGTAGGTGCGAGTACGAGGTATTATTTACTACGATTACGACTCATTTATACTACTGTATCTCCGAATGCATCATGACCTGCTGGCTACCGTATGCAAAGACTAAAGCCAGGCAAGGAGATAACAACTGTTCAGATAAAAACGACTTCTTGATTGGAACATGAGCAAAGCGAACAAGTAGCAGTAAGTGGAGGTGGGTATCGCCAGTCTCCCGGAATAAATAGCAGAGAGTAGAGATCAATCGGAAAATCCAAGGCATTCTACTCTTCAGCGGCTCTAGGAAAAATTGAAATTATATTGAGTGAGTAGGCTCCGAATAAACTAGTAAGGGAAAGCACTTTCCAAGAAGCAACGCCACCATCTCACTCGTGAAATTCCCATCTCTCTGACCAAATGGACCAGGTTCACAATCTAACTCTCTAGAATCCGGATACGTCCACTTTGGTTACTTCAATTCGATGGTTTTCTCAATCATCCCCCAGCGAATTCAAATAAAAATAGATAGACCGTTTTTGATAGGTTTAATCAAGGACAAAAAGATTAATAGTGCGGAAGGGTGAGGGCGTGAAGCAAAGTGATCTTCCTATTACCTCCTTCAAATAGGGGCGAGGTACCTTTTATCGCATCAATATTCTCCCTAAAGCTGGCTGATTCATCTTCCTAAAATAGGGCCAGCGGGGGTATTGAATCAAGGAAAATGTAATTTTATATCTCTGAAAATAGAGACGGCAGGGGAACGAAAGGGGGGGGTTAATAATAGCAGACCTCCCCAACCCATTGATTCTTTCTGAAACCTGCGGCTGGATCTAATCCTTCGTTTTTCAGACCGTACCTTATGGATCATGTGAATGGGGTAAGATATGGAAAATTGAAGAGCCCCCTTCGCCCTCTTTTAGGATTGGTAATAGGTAACCAGTAACTGCCTCTCCTGGGAAGCGGTACATCTTGTTTTTCACCCTTATAAATGAAAACTTAGAAATCCATACTTTTTACTGTTAATAGCCCGCCCTGGTGGCTAACCCAACCAGTAAATAAATGAATCTCTTCTATTGCTTTCTGCTATCATCCACGAATTTAATTGAGATCCAATCCACGCATGGAGGACCGGGCGGCGAACGGTATCTAACCAATAAAAAACTCCATTTCCATTTCATATAAATCCATTTCATCTTTCTACGCCCTTCCACGTATGGCTATTCAGGAATGGACCAAGTTTCATCCAATATTGGACTAAGCAATTCCGGGATATGGAACCGAGCATGTATATGGGGGAGGGTATGGACCGAGCATGATGTATGGCTGGCTTCACTACCAGATATCGACTGAAATGAAAGGTAAAGAAGGTCTATTCTCGCGTATAAATCCCAATCTATTCCAAGCTCTGGGGCATTTGCTAAAGCCTAACCCATTGCTCATAAACTGATTATTACCTAAAGATCGCTCCTGCCTCATTTATTGGGTTATTGCCCGACGGGCGAAAAGGGCCCACACCCGGGAAGAAATGGCTGGACTTTTTTGAATAGAATTAGTGCTTCCTATTCCTTTCTTGCAGTCGGGTCAGTTGGGAATAGAAAGCTGCTTTTATGTCTCTGATTCGCTCCATCACTATTATTCTAGTAAGGAAGAGTATGTATTGCTTGTCCCCCAATTTATTCCTGTATTCTTTGAAACGGTTGTGGGTGGGATATATAGTTTCATGTCGGTCAGTAATGAACTGATTCCATGTGGGGAATAGGCATTTGCTAGGAGCCTCATTCCAATTGATTCTTCAAATGATTCGTCTAGTCTAGTTCGGTGGAGGTACGCAATGATCAATTGAAATGCAAGAGATATGCACCTATCTTTGGAAGTGAGAGACTGCACAAGACAATGTGGTGCATTCCCATCCCATTCTATATTTATGGATTTAGTGGTCGAGACAGTGAACTATGGAGTAATTAGAGGGAAAGAAGGTATCCTTTAATCTTTTTCGGATAGAAGCACTTACGAGGCCGCCTGTTCTCTCTTTACTTAACAACCTACATGGCATGGTCGGGAAAGGTTTGACTAACCCCATCATCTCCAGTGCCAGTTGAGCTTTCGGTCAGTCGGAAAAGAGTCCCGGAACTATCATATCGCTCAGGGCTGCGTGGTAATGGAGTTTTTTAATTAATCTGACTCAACGCTTTAGCTTGTTGCCTAAACCCCATCAGCAGAAGCAGAAGCAGAATTAGCCTGGATCCGAACCTAGATCCGAAGGAACGAGTTGGGGTTGGAGAAGTTTAAACATCGTTATTCGTGTCGGGCAGGCTGAAGCTCAAACCGATTCATTTCCGGACCCGGTAAATCAAAATTAGGAAATGCAAGAGCCGATGGCGCCCCAATCTATGGATCTACAATCCTTTAGAGAATCCCTTTTTATGGAGATACAAAAAAAGCTTTCTATGTGATAGGGCATAATCTATTTATTACTTTTTACTAACCTTTCCTGGCCTTGCTTAGCTCCCGCTCTTCCCTTCAGCTGGGCTCCCTGCGTCTTGGCTTGTCTTGAGGTCCCGCCTTGAGTGAAGAAGTTGAGTTAAGGATATTGAATAGATTTAGTTTAGGCACTTGAGTGAACCAAATTAGGTGTTTTGCCCGCTTTCCACCAATCCATGTACAAATATATCTATGCTAATGTATATCCCCCTCCTGAACGCATGGAAATGCCCGCAGGATACTACGGTGCATGAGCGGGCTACGGTTGTGGGTGGGAGTAAATAGCAGTACTCATTCCCGCCAGGGTGAAATAAATATAGAAGGGAGTAAGGCAGCGAGCAAGGTAGAATTTGATCCTAATCATCTTCTTTCTGATTTCTCTCAGCTTATTCTTACCAGCTACCAGCCTCTAAGCTCCGTGAAACACAGAAACTGGAACTGTAGGAAATGGAAATGAAGCCTAAGGTTTTTATAGGATCCAACATCCAAATTATTCCTACAGGTAGAGAGTTAGAACCCGTTCGTTCTCCGGCGCGAAATGAAAAGAATAGGAAGGATTTGGAAATCTCAGAAATAAACCTAAAGAAACAAAACACATTTTGATCTCCCCGGGTGGGAATAAAAAAGGAAGATTTGCTCTGCCAGGTTCAGTCTCAAATGCACTGATGGCGCTTTCCCTATTAAGAAAAGGGTTGAAGAAATGTTTGTTGGAAAAAGAACTGCCCGGTATCTGTATATGTATATGTTCCAAACGCAGGGCGGGGAAGCGACTCGACTTAATGGCTCGACCGGAAATCTCTTCCTTTAGCTTTATCCTCCGTTTCCCTGGGAGTCTGATGTCGGTTGATCACACATATCCTTGGAAAAGCAAGCAACCTGGAAAGAATTATCTAGAGAGATCTCCGACCGGGTCTCACGCAGTCCCCCCCTAAATACATAGGTTGGCGATCAAATGGGGGGAAGATGGATAACCCTACAAGACTATTCATTTGATCCGCCCACCGAGCGAACTGATAAAAAGACGGAGAAAGCAGCGGCAACAGGGCAAGCAACTTTAGGTACATAATCACTTGGGGCGACCGGTCGAGCGCGTCTCAGCTATCCCCCTGCATCTGAGCCTTAAGATCGAGTGCACGAGCAGCCTTTCTAATTCTTTGGGGTGCTTGCTTTCTCCCGGGAGTGCCTTTCCTTTCGAAGGTAAAGTCCCGGATTGAATATTGAGGCTCTTTACTTCTTCCCTCAAGGTTGAGTCCACCAGATCGGTGTCCGTCATCTATACACTCGCCTGTGAAACGCTTCCCGATTCGCCCCTCTGTTTATTCGGGTTTTAGCCCTCATGAACAGACAGCCCAGTTGGACGGACGAAAGGAATAAAGACTAAGCAGACATAGAGAGAGCAGAGCAGCTGTCCCGGGTAGGCGAACACAAACAAGCATTCGTACTTAGATTTAGTAAAGTAATGCCTAAAAGCAAGGCAACTAAGTTGAGGTTGTTCCGGTCGATTCAAAAAGCCTTTTAAACGCGCGTTTGATAAAGAACAAATTGTGTTGGGGCAGGGTTGTAGGCATATTTACCCATCCTGGGGTCGATAACTCGGAATTTGGCTCTAGTAAACTTTATTAATTTCAGAATTTCCGTAGCCTTTGACTTGGGTGCCTTAATCCTAAAGTAAAGGACGAACAGCGTGCTTAGAACTGCTAGGGTACGATCGATGATTCGAGCCGTCTGCTATATAATTAATGACTAGCAGCACTGTAAAATCCCTCCCCCGGGGGTTTTAACAAAGTGTCTTGTCTAGCTATGCTTTCCAACCTGAGACTCAAACCGAATCGCCATTATATTACGTATATAATTCATGACCGGAAGATCCCGCCCGATGCACCTTTTCCTGCCTACTAATACCATACCAACAATGCCGTCCTGTATGCGCTCCTTAACAGCCTTGGTGCCCGCCGCAGTCCTCCACATGCCCACGATCTCGACCACCCACATGCAAGTGAACCCGAAAGCATCTAATATGAGGTGCTCAAGCTCGCGTCCCCATAAGTCTGTGCTCGCCAGGCTGATTCCAGTAGGGCATATTGCCCTGACAGAGGACCATGTGCAAGAGGGCCCAAACATATTTTCCCCCCATAAGAGACGGGTGACTGGAACGGAAGAAGAAAGACGATAATTTAATTGGAAGACTGCCTACTCTACTGACGGGAATGCAGGAAGGATAATAGGGATACGTAGTCTAATACGACTGACTCACATGCATGAATCTTCTCTTCTTGTCAATATCCTTCGGTTGACCTCCTCTCCCTTCCTCTATTAAAAAGGTTGGGTCGAGCGCTGGCTGTTGGTTGCCCCACCTTGAAATAATAGCGGGGTAGAAGTGATGCTCACATGAATCCGTATGCTATTCGTATGCTACTCGTATGCTCACTCCCAGCGGTATCTAGTCTACGGTATATCAATATAAAGAGAAAGAACCTTATATCAACCAAAAGGTGAGGTCGGAACATAAGATAAAAAAAGAAGTTTCTCGAAAAGATTCCCACGTAACAAAGGCACCCGGTTTGGGGGGTGGGTTGCCCAAAAAGCAAAACCAAAAGATTCCGGTGCGAAGATAAAATAGAATCCCATTGGATTAATTGCAATTTGGGGTGGTTCCAGTCGATTTGTTGAAAACCCTTCTCATTCAATGCAATGCATGTTTTCCTGAAGCAAACGGCCGATCACCCTCGTACCTCGGATGAGTCCCTCCGGGTCCTTGTTTGTAGGGTTTCCAAGCAATATTGTTCATCGGGTTCAAGAAGTCACAGTGTTGTTAGGCCAAATTCAAAAATTCTGGGATGTCGGGGTTATTCCTTCCATCCATCCGATCCAATGCTGTAAGTTGGGGGCATTCCTAATGAGTAAAGGGATTTATAAGATGGTAAAAGGGCTCACCCCGAGCTAATTTCATTAGTTCCGGCTGTAATGAATCCAATCCATAGAGTAGTTCCTCCGCATGATGATCCAAGCAAGGTAATATACTGGTCAGTGCCTAAGCAAACAGGTTAAACCACTAAGTATCGTGAGGCAGCTCAAGTAAAGAGAACAGGGTTGGTGGAAATGGTAAAGTAAAAGGCAAGGGACGAAGTGGGGCGTAGCGGTGCGCAAGCAATGCTGATGAAAGTGCTTACCCAAGCAATAAATTCCTTCCAATGCTCTAAGTTAAAGTAATTGAGCAAGTATATCAAGGATTGTGAAGCCCGCTCCAGGACCGCATGAAGTGCCCCATCTCAATGCCACGTTACCAAGGCTCCTACAGAGCGAATTATATATATATATATATTATCCTTGGCCCCATGCCCAAACCCACCCAAGCAGGGCCTTCCTTCCATCCTTCCAAGATGCCGGGGTCTTATCTGGTTGTAGTTTATCAATCCGAGGAGGCAGTTCCGAGATCCCACAACTTAGCTATGCAACTTACAATTCCAGTAGGCTAAAGTTATGGCAATATTCCAAGTGCTGACCCCGCCCCGATTCCTTCCTTCCTGGCTAAAGCAAGAGGTGATAAGAAACAGTTCATTCAGTAAAGGTCTAGTGAACCATCCATCCTTGTAGCACGGGGGTCCTATGTATCGGGACACCTATCTGGGTTGAGAGTGGGTAAAAATGCTAGCAATAAGAAAGTGTTCAAGACTAGTCCCCGTCGCTCGCATATGAAAAGGTTTGGTGAAAAGGCGAGGAGCTAAGCCAACTCTAAAATAGAATCCTATTGGATGAAGATGCAATTTGGGGTTTCCCAGTTGATCCAAAAACCGGAATCATCCACGCATTTGATAAAGAACAATTTTGTTTGGGCAGGATCGTAAGCAATGCTCCCTCTGGGGTTCAAGAACTCGATTTTGGGCTTGCTTGCTTTAACTTGGCCTTGAAGTTCTTCCTTCCCACCAGATAGACAAAGCAGGAAGGACTCAAAGGACGTCGTATCCTCCCGCTCCTTCCTTGGCCAGGCAGGTCTCTATCTATCCGTCCCGACTTGGCTCACCCTGGCATCCTTGATATCCCTCATACTTCATCCGTCCCTCCAGTCTATACCAAGCCATACCAGCAGCCTGAAACTAAGACATTTAATACTATCAGACTTTGCTACATCCTTTACTATGACTTAGAAAGATAGCCTATTGGAAGTGAGTCAAGGCGGGGGTTGGCAATTTGGGTAAAGAGCCGATGGATGGTTTAGAAGCAGTCAAGGTCTTCGTCGGAGGAAAATTGAAAGGAAGTAGTAAAGAGAGAAGTTTCATTTTGGTGGGTCCGTCCCAGCGAGTTACTAGTTTCGCCCGCAGAGCACTCTGTCCCCGCTAGTAAGCTCAATCTCTCCAGGCAATAAGAGGAGGAGAATAGCTTGCCAGTATCCTGATACTTAGAGAACAATACAGCGAGGGGAACAACTGATCGGGTCATTTCGGGTCCATTTATTGAAAGAGTAAATAGTACTGTTCGAAATGCTAGCCCACCCAAGAAGCTCGTGCATTATCTGGGTCTGTCTGGCTGTATTTTATAAAATAGGGCAGTTCAACGATCTAAGCTGAAGTTCCCAGGATCTCCACTAAAGGTTCTGGGTGTAATGAATAAGGGGCAGTTCCACTCCGTGCCTGCTAAAGGTTCCGGCTGTTGTAATGAATCAATCCGGAAGTTCCGACGATCCTACACCACCCACTGTTTGTTCATCCCGGCCCAAAAAGAGAAGATAGTTATACAAGTAAGAATATGTCGTCTCAGCAGCAAGTGTTGGTTATCGAACGCTGGTGAATCTGTATCCGAACACCATATACCATTGAACTGCCACTGCTCTATTTGAAGTCAGTGCAAGAGACTGTAAGGGGCATAAGTACGAATATGTGATCAATTGTTTTCAAAGCCCGTCCAGGCTCTCCTAAGTGACCATCATCCATCCATCAATGTTTCTTAAGTTCTGTATGATATCTGCCTAAAATTTCTTTGTAATGCTGTCTTAATTTATTACTAGTATTTTGGGGTTCATCCCGGTCCGCCAATAAGAGAAGTATATAGCAGTAAGTACCCACCCAACAAAGCATTCATAAAGGCAAGTGGTATAGGTCTAAAGGTCTAGGTCTTATATAAGTGGGTAGATTGTAGAAGAACTTGAGCAAAGATAAGGTAGGTTTGTTTCATCCCATCTCATACAATCCATGCCATTCCCATCCCGCCCGGAGAAGAGAAGAGTGAATAGCACGACTCAATAAGTGCATTCATTCATAGAACAGGTGATCTAAGGCTACAGGTATAGTTCTTGTAGATGAGTGAGTTGGAAACAAGGTAAGGGATTCTCTCTCATAGATGCCGTCCCCTACTGATAATTCTTCCTGGCTTCATAAGAGATTGAGCAACACTCCCTCCATGTCCTAGGTTTCAGGCATAATAGAAGGGTAAGGGAAAAGCTCTTCTAATCGAAGGTGCAAAGCAGTGAGTGACGATTCTACTAGGTCTAAGGTAAGGGATCATCAACCCATCCCAATCCCAATTCCATCCGTTGCTTCTAAGGTAAGGGATCACATAACATTCCTGACTCACTCACTACGTGCATTCCTGGTCTAGGGCTACAGATATAGTTCGTGCAGGTAAAGAGAGTGAACCAAGGGAGTGTTTCATAGCAGGGCATACCTGCCTACTTTCGTATTCCTTACTAGTTATCTATTTATCTATCTCCTTGGCCTTGGCTGGGCTTGCTGGTGGGCTTATACGTCTATTCTTTCCGCTGCGTTATACCCCCAATAAAGATATAGATTTTCCCCCTTATCCATTTATTGAACTAGCAAAGCGCTCTGTCCCGCTACTGAAAAGGATTGATTGAGTTATTGAGTGAGGGATTGATTGAAGCCCTCCAGAGACTGCTGCTTACCTCCCTGCGCCATGAAGTGAAGTATGTGCCCGAAGAAAGACATTGACCACGCCTCATAGGAAGCGGATCAACCACACGTCCGTCTAAAGAGAAACAGGACACGCCTCCCTCATCAAAAAGCGTAACACGCCCCCGCCTCCTCAGAACACACATATCCGCCAAATCTGAAACGGGCTATGATGACTATCAAACTGGCATGGAAGCTGGAACAAGAAGAAGGAGCGCTAGAACTGGCTGGGTAAAAAGCAACGATTTATGGTTCAACCTTCTAATTAATAATCGTTAAAGACTGCGTCCACTCGCTCTGGCTTTGCCCCTGTTATTGGTGGGACTGCGCTTGGAACTGGGACTGGGATAAATTGAACTACGGGTGCTTCAGGTGGTTATGTATAAATAATGGGTTCAACAATCGGATTTGGAACTGATGATGAGGATGCTTCAACAACTCGTGTTTATTTACCATAGTCTCCCCGTTCCGCCTTTTTGCACATTAGCATCAACGGAGAGGTTCTTTAACGCTCCAATTGACCGAGTTTACCTCACAGTTTACCCCGCAGATCGAGATACAGCATCATAATAATATCACTATTCCCGAGTTTTTTACCATCTCACGGAAGCATCTGAGCCATTTCAGGAGACATAGCTCGTTTCAGATCCAAAACTAGTCGATGACCCATCATAAGCAAAGTAAAAGCCAGGAGTAGGGGAGGCAGAGGCAAGCATAGCCAAGGTAGGATAAGTTACAGGGGAAGTAGTAAAGGCAACAAAAGCTTCAGCAGCACCAACCATAGCAGAGGCATCAGCTTCTTAAGCACCTAGTGTCTCTGTCCCAACCCCTACCTCTGCGAGTGGTGCATGTTCTGTCATTGAGTTAATAAGGCCAATGGGCGCCTGGCTGGAACTTAGCACTTCCAAGGTCACCCCAAATATGAATAATCGTTCAAGACTGCGTTGAGCCAATTGTTGTTGATTCAGTTCCCATTGAAGCAGTTTATCCTAATTAAGTTGATCCTGAATAATAATCAGAAGTAAAGGTAGCAAAGGAACAAATTCATGCATGCATTATTGACCAAACATAATGTGATGCGAATTAGACTATTGAGGTCCGAAAACTCTATAATGATGGGATGGATGGGGCCCCTATGGCTTTTGAGCTTACGCTCAGGAAGATATGAAATAAAGCTAGTTGAATTAGATCCGGATTTTTTCAAGTTCTTTTCTTTTGGATGGACTTGTTGGCGCCCCTTGCCGATGCTGTAGCTTCCTTTTATGCCCATATAATAGTAGCGCTTATTGCTGTCCCCCATACCGGACTCCAACCAGTGGTCCTTTATTCTGGTTGAATCCCCGTGTCCTACTTCCTTCCTATCGGATTCGGATTGTGTGTCATATCAGCAGGGTTTCTTTCCCAGCTAGGTCTTATCCTGCTGTGCAGATGTTTAAAGAATGGAGACTGGAGCTTTTTCTTTGCAAGGACGAAAGGGCTCTAAAGACCGTAGAGAGGGCGAGGACGTATATATGCGAGTTTGGAATGTCTGATTCAGGTTGGTTGAGATGATGGGTAACTTTCTCTTCTCCTTCCTATAAGGGGAGTAGGCCTGGGTGCAGCAAGGGCATACCCACCAAGTTCAACGTATCCATGCGAGTATAGTATGGCAAAACGTAGAAGATATGCGTTCTAAACCTGACCATAGCATGGTTAACACTTATCCATACAATTGAAACTTGCCCATAGTGAGCATGGGCCAGCAGGACTTCTCCATGCAAGTATAAAGTAAACGTTTATACGGCGACATAATATATTATTTTATGCTACATGGCAATGACTTGTCCATGGCTAGGTGAAAACTAGGTTATTCAAATAAAAGTGCAGACGTCTCATGGATTGAATGAACGAGCATGTTGTTCATGGCCAGGATCCCATGGCGATGGAGGAGCTTCCAGAGTAGTCCCAGGTCCAAGGTGATATAATATATCAACAAGTATATATACGATTCCAAGTGGATATGGCAATATCATATATGAACCATTGGTATGCTACATGACAATTACTACTTTTCTATGGCAACATCATATATTAACGATTATATATTCAAATTAACACGTCTCGATGCCGATATAAAAATATGAACAATTATATATGTGACATCGTAGATGATATGAACACGTCTATATGCGACGTCATATATCTATGTAATAACTTGTCCATGCGAGTTAAAACCTGCCATAGCATTTTGTTTTTCGCTCTGCTTTCTGGCGCTGTTGAACCGAACCTCCGCCATTAGACTGTGCTTCCATGTCAACTTGTGTATGCAACGTCATATATCGATGCCCATATAGCATCAACAACTCTAGGTCTAGTAGGAGCCTCCATAGTCCCCCAGCCCAGGTCAAATAGACAGGCCCCATACGAAGTAGAATTTAATATTTCATATGGAATCGGAATGGAGACGGAACTTAAGTAGAGCTCTCAGCTGAAGTGCATCTGAGACCAGCTCTTATAAGTATAATAGTTTTTCTTTATTTGTCAACGTCTCTATGACATATAATATATCTACGTAACGTGGAGACAAGTAGAGTCACCAAGATTCTCTTAGCCCAGCAGCTCTGGCATTGGCAACCCGGCTTAGCTTAGTACATGTTCAATTAGCTTCTGTTGAATCATGTAGATCTCCAGCATAAACACTAATTATAACTAGGATTGCACTACGTTTCTGGGCAAGTTCAACCAATAGTCTCCATGGTGACATCATATATGAAACATGTATATATAGCGATATCATTTGTGAAAACGTGCAGACACCAGGGTAGAATAGTTCGCTGGAGCTATTATAAGTAGTTCTTATTTATTTCTTTTTCCAATAATGGAGTTTTCTTTGCAGGAATAAATAATAATAGAGACTATGGTGGATAGATAACAAGGAGATAAAATGACGGGATATCATATGGGAAATAGATAATATAGGATATAATAATATGGTGGGGAAGAATGAGAAAAGGCGCTAAAGCGGATATGTGGGAAAATAACTACCTTGCCCGATGCGGACAAGCGACTTCGTACGACTTCGTACCTTTCTTTTTAATAAACGAAGACCTCTCTGATAACCTGTTGCTTGGTCATCCTTGAATCCATCATATGCATGTGATTCCCTCCACCCTATTCTAGTAGGTTCAGTTTACCTTTAAATAAAAGGTATACATTATTCTTGGTAACCCTAACCTATATGAGTTTTTTCCATCCTACCTATTCAAATTGAATGGATCAGTACCATCCCTACTATGCAAGTGTAACTCCCTCAACATATCCCCCCTTATTGCTTAGGATTTCACCAACATCCTCACCAACCATTATTCCCTCTCATATACTTCCCGACACTGGCATCCCAAAGGCTATATCACTCACCTTAGTAAATGCATCTATTGTCTCGCTTCTAGCTTCCACTCCTTAAACTACCCAAATGAGCCCAAAACCTAAGTGAGTGGTCACCCTTATGCTTAAGAAAGGAAAAGCTATAGTGACCCTACATCCCAGCCTGCTCAACCCGGTAATGTTGAGTATACCTTGCATGGTCTTCTATCAGAAGAGTATATACACCTTAACCTACTATGATACCCTTTCACACCTTGTGAGTACCACTTAGTAAACCTAGTAACTATGTAGTTTCCTTTATCCAACACAGCCTTAGCCTGAAGGTACCATGGTTCACTGTTCAGATGACTCTTTATTCTCTCTCCGATATCATTTTTGATGGATACTACTTAACCTATAAGGGGTCTCCTACTTTTAGTGTGCTCATAAAGGCCAGTCTTTCTCTCTCATTGCAGTCCCACCCAGCAACTTATCCGGGGCGCGGAATTCTTTCTTAGTTCCGGTCCCCCAAGAATGAGCCCTTCTGCCTGATTGTGCCTTATTTCTTCTACGTTACCAGCTCATGAGAAGAGCGAAGCGAACTTATTAGAACCCACCCGTCTTACGCTTGCTTCTGCCTGCAAGAATGAGCCCTTCTGCCTGATTGTGCCTTCACCTACGTTACCTATTTACACGCACCGCACCGGGTCTGCCAGAGGCTCCATGTACTTACTTTAGCGAAGCGAACTTATTGGAGGGAACCGCTTGCTTCTGCCTGAATGTCTTACCTTCAAGTCATGACCTACGTTACCGAAGTGAACCCATCCGCACCTTGTTCCCGTACCTAGGGCAGGCGCACACACTCTTTTAGGAACTCGTGCTTCGGTCGGGCTATCAACAACCCCTTCGGCCCTCGGCTTTTTTATTGCCTTTATTTTAGTGCTTTTCCTCTCCCTTGTGGTCGAGCCTGCTTACGCATCCTCCTTACCTAACTTGTGATTGCCAGAGCTTTAAGTACCGGACCCACCATTACTTGGATTTGATTTCATTTCCTCTCCCTTATGGTCGAGCCTGCTTACGCATCCTGATGTGACGACCAATTTGGTTACCCCCTTCCCAGGGGTTTGGAGCATAGAACGAAGTTTTGTTCATCAAGCTGGGGCGGTAGAGAAGCAAAATCGACTGGTTCAACCAAAGGCTATTCTCTAATCAGATGAACACATTCAAGCTGGGAAGTGAGGGTTTAACTAAGACAGGTAAGTGAAAAGCTTAGGCAGGTGAGGGGCGAAGCCAATTATTAGGACTGACTTTTCAATTAGCTAATTCCATCTCCGCACCTCCACCCTTATAAATTGTATGCTTGAACCTGGTAAATTGTAGAGTTTCAAGGTGGGGCGTATTGAGATTATAGAGAGTTCGAACGGGGCAATAAATGGGAAATTGAAGAGGGGAAACATGGCGTATGGGATGATAGAGAGTTCGAACGTTACAAGTGGTAATTTTGAGGCACGGAGTGAGCGGAGTTGACTATTGACAAATTAGAGTTATGGAACCCTGATCATAATATGCCTACGAACCCCGATAAACTAAATATTTCCTAACTTTGTAATGCCCCAAACTTACAGCGCGTTGTACGGGCGGGCTTCAACATAAAGCTGTTGCACGGGCGTTACATAACACTTCCTGAAAGAATTGTACTCGGGTAATTGCTTGCGCACCTTCTGCCTGCTTCGCACCTTGACTTTTGTGTTACCTTCTTTACGAACTTTTCAATACGTGCCTCACTTATACCACTTACTGATGCCCCAACCTCTTGCTTCAGGCAGGAAGGAATCCAGCCAGTATAGTCTCAGCACTATCGTGCCTCTTGTAGGGAGGGACGGGCTTCCAGATAGATACTTTGAAAAAGTTAATGATGAATAATTACTCCATTGCTACCAGGAACTTTAGATCCTTAGCTTGCCTTAAACTTATGTTTACCTACTCTACCTATTAACCACCTGCCTTCACCTTACAACTTACCTTTGGAATGAATGCCCCATCCAGCCTTACAATGGATTTCCATAAAGCCGTTCCACCGCCTTCCAAACAACATTCACAGACTTGGAATCACACTTACTTAATTAATACCCTGGGTACCGCTATGACCTATTGTTCTCACCGAGGTGGATACGAGTCAGGAATTAGAACCCACTCATTCTAGGAATGGACCTACCTTTCACATAAATGCCTGCTAGTTACCCACCTGAAGGAACTATACCTTTTATCCCTATACCTCTTGGATGAATGAAGCGCTATAAAGTCGGTACTGCTATAGAACTTCTCTTATCAGGACGGCATTATACAACCCTTCCCTTTACCTTCAGTCCACACTACCTACCCACCTGAAGGTATAGACCTGACCTATATCACTTGCTTCATTAATAACTTAGTGGAGTGGGCACTGACTGCTAGATACTACTTAGATTTCCAGCCGGGATTCATCAAGCTTACCCTTACCTTCTCCCTTCACCCTAGGACGATGGAGGGACTGCTGTCCAACCCATTGCTTCAACCAGGAATGCTATGTAGGGGAGGCATGCTATCCTTTCTTTACGTACATGCCACTTGTTATACCTGACTTTACTTACTGCCTTCAACCTAGTCGATGGAATGATGCCCAACCCATTGGATGAAGCCAGGAAGGAATATCAGTAGGGGATGGCACTATGAGAGGAGAAAATACCCAAACGCCCTAGACCACTTGAGAAATGAAGCGCTGCTTAGTTAGGAGGGTTGGATACTGCTTCTAAATACCCTTCTATTAGCTGGTAGCTGTTATAAGAATGGGACGCATACTACCTCATCCTTTCAAATCTAGTCATAGTTCTAGCCATAAGGTCCAGTCAGTCATACCCTTACAGTCAGTTATAGTAAGTCTAGCAGGAGACATAAGGTCATTCCATCCTCATAGCTACAAGCTCAGTCATAGCTAGAAGGTCATTATTTATCATAGCCAGGTGTCATGGCTTATAGTCGCTTCATATAATATAGTTGCTTCATAGCCTGTCGTCATAGCTGAGAGCCGGTAGTAGCCGCTGGTAGTCATTGTCAGGAGTCTTTGCCACTAGTCGATCTAACAGTTGATCATTCCCAGTAGGTGCCAATTGATGGTTGCCAATATATAGCCGTCGTTGCCGAGAGACTAAGGAAGTGAGTGGGTGATGCTGGAGAGATTTTGATTGATGGATAACATATTTTGAGAGAAGAAGTGGTCCCATTTATGGGTACAACCAGATAAATAGAAGTTGATAAAATTCCAATTACAACTCGTTTTGATCGGGTCGGATAAAAGCTGGGGCTCGTTGGGGCACGAAAAGCGGATTGAATCTTGTGAAAAAAGAGCATTTCAGTAAATTGACCCAATCACACCTGAAAAGGGTTGTGGCCAATAGAGCTACCAAGGGATCTATTGTAACTATGCTGAACATAGGGAAGGCTATCATCCCATGTATGTGGATGTTTGGAGTTGTACATTTTAAGGATATGCAAAATCATCCTATTGACCTATGTCTGTCCATAAGTTTGGGGGTGGAAGGCAGTTTATTTGGTCAGCTTGGTGTCCATCATTGACTACGGGTTTAACCTAAAAGTACTAAGAACCTACTATCTCTATTTCAAATAATGGTTAGTGGGAGCATGAACCCAAACATGCTCGAAGAATAGCTTAGCAGTGGCCTCTGCTATGATGCTCTTCATACAAGGTTTGAAAATGGGCATCTTATAGAACTAGTAAATAACCACAAATACATAGTCATTGCCATGCTTGGTTGAAGGTAGGACAAACATTTAGTCCATGGAGATGGACTCCCAGGGTCTTTCTAGGGTAGGTAGAGGAGGGTACAACCCCTACTTCTTTATGGCAGGTTTGGCAATGGCACAGGTAGTGCACAATCTAATATATCTGCCGACGTCTTGTCGGAGATTTGGCTAGTATAAGTACTTTTGCTAAATTACCACTATTTTCTCCATGCCAAAGTTCCCTACCACTCGAATCTAATACACCTCCCAAATTAGTTTATCATGCTCGCTTGAAGGAACATAGAGGTAGCCCATATGGCATAAAAGGTTCATCTTGGAGATGAAAGTCTGAGACTGGTTTTTATACGCATAGTGTCTGATAGGTAACAACGAAGTTAGGGTCATTGTAATACAATCGGTTTAACCTAGAGGTCTCGTGTCCATAGGAGTTTAGAATGATAGTTAGTTCCAGAACCAGAGGTTGGTTGAGGTAGTATACAATGTTGTTTGTGTTTTCCTTCTTGTACTTTATGTTTAGGTGGAACTGTTGCAAGTACGCAGACACCAGGTTGGTGGTTGTTTTGTAACTTTCTCTGCATCAGAATGAACTGCAATTCATTTTTTCAGTGTGGATGATCATCTCCTTCCCTAGGATGTAATGCTTCCATTAGCAACAAGCTTGCACAATGGATTACATCTCCTTTTTATAGGTGGGGTACTTGCAAACCACAATATAGAGTGTATCATTGTGATAGGCCATTAGATACCTTGTTTGAATGAGCCCTTCTGCCTGCTCCTTGTTTTCAACCCAACCATCTGCCTCTTCCAATTAATCATGTTTGTCTCTTCATTGCCATAAATTGAAATAATAAATCACTATCTGGCATCAGCTATGTTCCTTAGCTGCTATGTTGTTCCTTCCCTGCGGGCACGACTGGGAAACTCGCACTCTGCTGTGTGTGTGTCTGGCGCATGATCCTCCTCGACAGGTGCCTTGTAAGTAATTGTCGAATCATCCCTTCAATCCAAGTTGATGTAGTAACCTTTTTATCTGTACCGGTACGTGAGGAGGTAGGGTCGAGGGTAGAGAACAACATGGGGGTTTAGATTAGACCTTGCATTGGGATTTATGGAATGGATTAGACCACGTATTGGGAATGATATGTGGAATGAGGGGCGGAGCCGCTCGACCATAAGGGAGAGGACCCGGAGGGGGCTCGACTGAGGGACGAGGGAGAGGGGTACAATATCTGGGAATGAGGGATGATCGAGTTGACCGGGACGTGCTATTGTCGATTCGGTGGGAACTTGTCTCCGCAGAATACTCATCCGTTTATAGAATCAAATCATCTCGCCTTCCCATAATAAAACCTATAGCTCTTCGCTGGAGCTCTTATAAGTCCTTATTTCTTTTTCTTGTTTCAATGGAACATCTCAACCCATGGAGAGGGAGACCGACCTCTTTGCCTTGATGTATAGTGTGAGCTAATATAGTGTGAGCTCAGGATTAACTACAAACACCTAATCAGATTGTGCATATTAAGATTACCAATTACATACAATGGCAAAGCTAGTAGATATGCGAGTCAAAGTGAGGTGGTTGTAAATTAGGTGACCCATAAGAGGTGCATCATATAGAATGAGCTGTAGTAAAATTTATCTATGCGGCATCGTATATAGCCTTTATTTATTGTTATAATCTTTGTAAACTGGTATCCACACTCCGACCGAGTAGTACGACACCCTGACCTATAGTAAGTGGAAGTGTGCAATGGCGAGTGACCTGTAACAAATATCCGGCCGGTGCCTTCAGTGCAGTTGAAGGCAAGGCCTGGTAGTCCCCCCACAGTCCTAAGTTTGGGGCGCCCTCTTTCCGAAGTGCGTGGAATAGTTCTTATGAAGAACGAATGAAGGTAATAATGCCAAAGCGATAGTCCTTTATTTATCTATTCCCACCCAGCCCAACCTAGATTTCTTTTCATGGTCTCGGAAGGTTACATTGATCCTTACTAAAGATTGCTTTCCAAGGGAGGTCAGAGGTGTTATCGAAGCGTTATCGAAGCGTTATCGAAAAGCTTATTGAGTTATCGACGTGGATCAATGGATAGGCGTATACTTATCTACGGGCTCTTCTACGCGTATACTTATCTACGGGTACTGGCTTGCTACGGGTTATAGAGGATGCGTAAGCAGGCTCGACCATAAGGGAGAGGAAGGACACCCCGTATTCCAGCGGAAACTACCAGTCAATATATTTTGATTGGAAGGAGAGCTTGCCACCCTAGCATAGGCAATACTAGCACAGGCAACCCTATCTATCAGAAGTTCTTGCAATCCTATCCTATCATCATAGTACATCTGTTCATGCATGGATATTGTTATTGGAAGGAGAGTATTCAATTTTTCCTGCTAGAACAAGATTTGTGGGGAATTGTAACTCAGTCGGAGAAAGCCCCAACTGATGCCACTCAATTGGCTACTTCTAATTCCAAAGACTCTCGTGCACTTGGAATCATTGGTACGAATTTATCTGCAGACTTGATATCATTGGTTTAAAGCTGCAGTCATTCTTACGAGGCATGGGGAGAAGTTGACCTTGATCTCGAGCACTTATCGCATGCCCCCCACGAACTTCAACTTGCGGTAATCGTTTCTTATTTATTATTACGTAATTATACTTACCAGGTTCTCATTTAGCGGAAGGTTATCCCTTTTGCTCTTTGAGGGGAATAAATATGAGGCGTAACATAGGTATATTTCAAGCTAGGAGTAACTAACATATTATTGTAAGACGTAACATAGGTATATTTCAAGCTAGGCGTAACGTATTTCAAGCCAGTAAGTAAGTAGCGTAAGTGTAAGTCGGGCCGGGGCGCCGCTCGCTATCTATATGGTCATGATTTAGATGGAAAGGATGGTTATTATATAGAAGCAAAGGCTAGAGGCCACCCGGTCCCGATTCATTCATAGAGGGAGGCTCCCTTTCTTCCATGCATGCTCCGCTCTCCATGACAGGCGGGGCATAAAAATTATCTACGAACGAGGCGAACGACTCTGTCGGGGAGTACACATGAACGAATGAACACTGCTCTATACCTAAGAGGTAACTCAGGCCTTGATGGCAGCTGTAAGGATCTTTTATTCCAGAGGCTTCGCTCTGGCCCCCTCTTGTCCGTTCAAAAAGCCATGCATCTAGATATTCACTCACAAGGAAGGAGGATTTAAGCCCGCCCCCCTGAACCCTGCCGGACACATCC
>Ga0233342_1000021_pt1 | contig 45173 bp, 29 predicted proteins | sample GEONDECOMP273_FD_180706 | JGI IMG/M metagenome (GOLD analysis project Ga0233342, IMG submission 180706) | Leaf litter microbial communities from Shasta-Trinity National Forest, California, United States - GEON-DECOMP-273 | ecosystem: Environmental > Terrestrial > Plant litter > Unclassified...
AGAGCTCTTTCATTTCGCTTCTCAGCCCATTTAAGTACGTTATATCCAACTTCTGACCCATGAACGAGATATTTTTGGCCCTACCTATAAGCATCAATAGAAGCCACGGGAGGGAATGTTTTACCTAACTTTAATGCTGAATTGCCCATGAAGAGTTGAATTGCCCATGCTTTCTGCTAGCTCTCCTCACTGGTGAAGATAGAAAGTTTGCTCTCCTCGTGCCATCCTGAACCGGATTAAGACTTCACTTCACAGGACCATCCTTTGTACTAAAGCAAGGTAAGACAAAGTACTCGTGCATTTAATTACACCAGGATTATTCTTGTTAAAGTATTAGTCAATAAAATAAGGCTATAAAGCAGAAGTCGTGTAATTAACGAGTGGCCAAATTGACTGATGTATTCAGAGTCAATATGTACTGTATGCTGGATTAGATTAACCGTGCACATATTATACCGAGCTAACTAGTCAGCCTATTAGTGCTTGTATCCATTATAAAAACACGCCAGCTCTGAATTCAATGTTCTGTTACCATATATGGAGAACCTGTCGATGAATACGCCTAGGTATATTACTTTCATAACTTGAAAGGGCAGCATTCTATTTAATCCATGACAAGTGTATATATGGCCTGAACTCTAACTACTGGCATGTTTTCTTATACTCTCGGTGATACTAGCCGAGAGTGGGATATGAACACATTTATGCTTAATAACCACTATGAATTAAACCTCAGGCACCGCGTGTTTCTAAGCTTATACCGCAGGATTCATATTGTTACAACTTGAAACTTTCACTAATATATTCAGAGCTTATTCCATAGAAAGTAATAATCTCGTATACGCTATCATAATTAACTCGAGGCGTATCATAGTTTGCATAGTACTCCAGCTACCAATTAAGCTATGTAACCTGTTTCTTGTTTTATCGTGCCATAAGCTTACTTAACCTGGGACTATATTAATTAATGAACTGTATTATCCTGGAACAATATATTGACTCAATGGTTAAGCTGTTCAACTGGAACAATATATTGACTCAATGGTTAAGCTGTTCAAGAGGACATACCAGGAAATAATTAAACCTTTGTGAACTACTACGTGTTGGAGTCAACCAGTGTTACGGAAAAGAGTACATTGTACAACTAAGATAACTAAGCTTAAGGGTGAAACATTTCATCTCATAGCTGGAACGATAAATATCCTAGTTTTTTTAGGTCATACTAATATATCGCTTCTTTAAACGCGTAAAAGGATTAAGGTACCGAGTACGAGTTAGCCTAGACACCTAGGTTACAGCCCATACTACGTAAATACACGACTGTACTGCTGAATACTATATAGATTCGCGAGCTTACATAGTCTAATGCATCAGCTTATTAATCCAATTATGACACTTTATTGAGCCGTAATAAGAGAATTGAAACTAGGTAACCCTTCTTTAAGTATATGGCTTAGCAGCAGCATGTATAACTAAGCGAGTAGATTGTCTTATACTCTTTGGATTACAAATAACTATTAAGTAGCGTTTAATGCATAGTATCACTGCAGGAGATAGAAAGAGCTGTTAACAAAGTGCTCATACTTATAATATTTAGCCGTACAACATTGTATAGTTCATGACTCATTAGTATCACGTTATGTAGAGGCGTTTGATTACGTACCACAGCTTACTTAAATCGGTTACATGTACGACCAGTAAATACAGCTTAGCCCGCGTCCATGACTTATATAACCTAGTAAGCTCATGTGATTCACTACTACACGCCGTTAATGTAATCTATTACAGCCATACGCTCAGGTGATTAATTACTAGTCAGGATTACAGAACTATGAATTTGACTGACTCATCCAGGATTACGAGCTAGTGTGTTAAGACCGCTTGAACATATTAGCTTAACCATGGCTTATTGAGCAATATGTAGCTAACTCGAAGCATAAGTGGTTAAATCCTAGTCTTTCTCTGAGTAAATCTGATTTACCATTCATTATTATACCTATGTATACCATGTTAATTACAGTACTTGTAATCCTAAGCTTCTACTACTTGAACCTGAGTGATTAAGGTTTTATTATCTAGGAGTATCAGAGAAACCATAAGAGTTAATAGCTTCCATGGTTCAGCGTATTATGGAGGGTGTACTGCGTATTACATAAACAGAGTATTTCTTCATACAATTTACTACGTAAATTAGACTACTAAGAGGCATACTACTGTACTGAATACGGATAGTATTATCCAGAGTGGTGCTAGGTCATACATCTGCTCAAGGTAAATCATTACATAGTCTTGCTTTATTATTAAGCTAGTGCTTATTGGTTTACTGCTAAGAAGCGTGCTACTTTATTACATAAGTACAGTAGTGTACTTCGTAAGAAACGACTAAGACTGCGGTGAACTATGTTAATACTACGTGCTATTCACTGTATACGTGGATTAGCTCTTCAGGTGTCATGTTTATCCAGTGGGATAAAGATTATATGTCTACTCGACTATAATATTACTGATTAAGTATAGCTGTCGTACCTAATTGAAACAGGCTGCATTTCACCCTTAGAGTGAAAATAATGACATTTATTGTATAAGCAATAGCAGATCCGTATATGTCTGGCATGAAGACGTATTGTACCACTCTAACCCGAATACTTCATTTTGTAACCTTAACTATTTTATAAGTCCAGCTGGTTCTCTAATACTATAGAGAAAAAGATCACGCAAATAACTAGCAGTTGGTCGTAAAAGCAGCAGATTACCAGCTCATCGCAGGACAGTTGTACAAGTTAGGGCCAGATGAGATCCTAAGGAGATGCGTAGTAGAACATGAGAGACCTTTTATTCTCGCTGAAGCTCATGGAGGAGTAGCAGGAGGAAACTACGCAGGGAAAGCTACAGCTCAGAAGATACTGCGAGCAGGCTTTTGGTGGCCTACCTTACATAAGGATGCCAAAGGCTACTGCCAGAACTGCGATGTATGTCAGAGAGTTGGAAAGCCCAATCGAAGAGATGAAATGCCATTGAAGCTTCAGGTGACACTCCAGGCATTTTATAAATGGGCTGTGGACTTCGTCGGACTAATTAATCCACCAGCCAAGAGATCAGGAGCTAGGTACATCATTACTGCGACAGAATATCTTACCAGGTGGGCAGAGGCAAAACCAGTCAAGGACTGCAGCTCCGCAACAGCTGCGCAGTTCCTATTTGAGAATGTAGTAACAAGGTTTGGATGCCCAAGAGTACTTATGAGTGATAAAGGAAGTCACTTTATAAATCAAACTATTGCTGGACTAACGGAGGAATTTAAGATTTCTCATCATAAGAGTACTCCATATAATCCACAAGCTAATGGGACCGTCTAAGCTTTTCAAAATATTTTGGATAATGTACCAAAGTATGCAATGTAAACAGGGATTATTGGGACTTGAGGATCCCTGCTGTATTATGGGCCTACCGAACAACATGTAAAAAGTGAACAGGACATAGTCCCTTTAGATTGGTGTATGGTCAGGAAGCTGTAATGCCCATGGAATACATTGTGCCTAGTTTAAGGATTGCGTTGTTTACAAAGATGTCGGAGTCTGGTGCCTTGGAAGAAAGGTTGTCGCAGCTCATGGAGTTGGAAGAATACAGATTTATAGCAGGATTCCATCAACAGGTGCAGAAAGCAAGACAGAAAGCATGGCACGCCACATAAAGAGGAAAGAATTCAACAAAGGCGACCTGGTCCTGCTTTACGACAACAAATATCAGAGGCACCTGGGAAGTTGGAGATGCACTGGCTGGGACCCTTCCTGGTCGCGTTCTGTCAAGCTAACCCAGCAAGATGGCACACTTCGCGAGGGGTGGTTTAATAGCACTCGCCTGAAACCCTTTACCCCTCCTGTCATCTAAGGGCTGACTTACCCATGAATAAGTCGTCCAATATATACCTAAAAAATAAGGACCCGGAGGTCCGGAGGGCTTTTCCTTGCCCTCGGAAGGACAAGCGCTACGCACCTTTTGAGGGCAAGGAAAAGAGGTCATTTCCCAGAGAGTCCATTGGTTGGAATTAGTTTGGGCAAAGGGTAGGGGCGGAGCCGCTCGACCATAAGGGAGAGGGGTTCGAATCCCCAGGTACGTATTAGCCAGGGAGTAGATCCTTGGATGGGGTTTTGATTCAAACTCATATTCTATAGCTCAGTAAAAAGGTCAGTAAATGCGATTCCACTAAGGCTTAAAATCCAAGGACGAGGTCCGCCCTTCATCTGCTAGTTAATAGGAGGTCTCGACTAAAAGGAGAGGGCTTAAAAAACCCCGCAGTCTCGCGACCACTCGAGATACGGTATGATCTACCTTTGCGGCCTTAAGTGGGTCATTGAAAGTAAGGCCTTTAGTGGAGCCGGTGAGAGGAAGGGTTCCCTGACACCTACCTCTGTGAGTAAGGAGGTGAAGACTGACCCTTTTCAGCTAGTCATTCGGTAAAAGACTAGAAAGCGGGAGTGCCTTCTCTCTATGTCTTAAGGTCAAAGACAATGTAAGCTTGCCGGCAACAAATGTACTTCATCATGAAGGTCTGTCTTGGGTAACTGACAGAGGGCTGAGCCATACCAGTAAGCGAAGGATGAGCCTTAAGATAAGGGTAAGGCCAAAGGCAAAATGAACCAAACAAGTGTGGTCACTAAGAGCGATGAACTGCCTGTTGTATCTGCCGAAAGAGGGTAAACAGGTCCATGGCTCACCTTGGAGGGCCATGCTTTGGCAGTAGGGCTAGAGCTACGAATGGATCTGCACAAGGCTTACTCCGTTGAGGGTCTCTTAAGCGGTGATGTCTTCTATACAGTTTACTAAGGTGACCTAAAGCGGGGGGACCCGTAGCCCTTCCATGCTTTTTTCTGGTTGGATGCTCCTGACTAACCAGGGGAATCTCTACTGGAGGTATACAGGTAAGATGTAAGACGGGGCCAGGAGGTTTGAGATTAATAGTAATAATAAAGCAGGTGAAGCCTTGCCCTCCTACCTAAGAGCAAGCAATCAATTCCTCTCCCGTTGGCCCTCTTTTTTGCGCCATTCCGTCGTGGTCAATCGCTTTCAGATTTTATATTATTCGTTATTGGTTAGTAGGGTTAGTATATCTGCCTCTGAACTACCTCCAGAGAACACCAGAAGTGCTTATTCTCCTATGCCAACGTTAATAACACAACCGTCACCGCCGCTCGCTTTTTATTTCATAATGTTATTACTCGGTTCGGTGTCCCGAAGCAATTGGTTTCTAACCATGGCGCACATTTTGAGGATGCAGTCTGGCGCGAGCTAGCTGTGCATTTACGATTTTAGCATCAATTTTCGTCAGCTTATTATCAGGAGGGGAATGGTCAAGTTGAGGCTGTTAACAAAATACTTAAAACCATGCTCCAGCAGACGATCGACAAGCACAAATCCAATTGGCACCATACGTTATTTCCCTCTTTGTGGGCCTATAGGACATCCGTGAAAACCACCACTGGCTTTACTCCTTTTCATCTCGTTCATGGAGTAGTGGCATACTTATAGAGTCTTAAATCCCTCTCCCTTTGGTCGAGCGGCTCCGCCCCTTCCCTCCATTTTGCTATCGAGCTTTTACCTGACACCCCGGTTATGGAGCATCGGCTCATCGCTTTGGAACAGGCTGATGAAGATCGTCGCTGAATACAGTGGTTGATAAATACTTGTTGGAATATAAGAAGAGCTTACTCAAAAATAACCAGTATAAAGTGAAACTCAGTCAAATCATCCAACTTGGTTTACCCAATCATCTTAGTCGGGCCATAACCGACTACCCTCCCCACCACCTCCATCAAAATTCACCAGTCTAGAAAATATGCCACACAATAATGCAGGACATCTCCCTCTATATGAGGTGGATGAAGATCCCAAGAGACACTGGATTGTGTGTGAGAAGATTTGGGATGCCACGGACATAACTAATAAAGCAAAGCAGTTGGCACAATTTGTAGGTGCATTGAGAAGAAGAGCTCTCACCTGGTTTATGAACTTCACTGAAAACCGCAGCAAGAGTAAAAGCGACATTTATAAAACATTCTTCTAATTTTTTAAGACTCAAAATGTAAAACATATAGTAGCACATAAATGAAAGGAAATATCAAAAATGCTGGGAGAATCAGTCAGGGACTCTGAAAAAAGTTTAAGGTGCGTAGCTCTTTCCCGACAAAGGAGGGGAAGGATTCCAGCAAAATAAAGAAAGGCCAGACAACTCGCTATCGCTTAACAGACATATTGCCTAGACATTAAGTTCCCCCAGACATACCCCTTAAAGAAGCATAAAGTCCAACAAGGAATCCATCTACGACCTTCTCGAACCGTGCTTATGCTTATACCGCATTTCTACTTAGTAACTTAAAATAACCCCTCTCCCTTTGGTCGAGCAACTCCGTCCCTAATTAGACCCACCTTCTATATGTTAAAACACAACTACTTCAAGGGCTAACCCACTATTAAAGTCCAGATAACAAGCATTGTTAGACCCTAAAGGGCCTTTGCTAATGGCATCATCTGGTCTGTCTAGTGTCTCCATGTCTGGCCAAGAAGGCAATAAGGTATCTCCCTACGGAAAGCCCTTATCTCTGTCCAGGGTATCTCTCCCTTAAGGGAAAGGTATGGCTGGTAAATAAAGTCTATCCTTCCGGTTGAACTATTAACTAACTATTACACCCTTATATGTTAGGGAAGTTAATAAGGGCTCTCCCTTTGGTCGATAACTTCAATATTGCCAGTGTCCGCCTTAAAGTAAGGTCTGGCCAGTAAATAAGGTCTCTCCCTACGGTCGAGGGCTAAGATTTTGCTTTATGGGCTCTCCCGATGGTTGATAACTTATGTTACTATGTTTCCATATCTAAGAGCTTATGTGTAAATCAGAGCTTATACCACATATGAGCCTTTATAGTGCTTACTAGTTATAGTATCAATGATTACGGGAAGATAAGTGATTAAACCTAGCTTCTAACACCATAAGGTTTGAATATTAGTACGAGTCTATAGCATTACATATTCAAGTGATGTTACCATATTGAATACAGTGTTACTAGCTTGTTTGATTAATACATGTTGATTCGTGAGGTCAGGGCAAAATCGTAGAAATATGAAGGATGTGGGCGGGTTGCTTCTCCTGGGATTGCTTATAGGCTTAGAGTCACGGTTGCTGGGCAAAAAGAAAAGGCCAGGACCTTACCTTCGCTATCTCACAGCCCTGAGCGTATAAACCCAGTCAAATTGGGAAGAAATAGAGGGCCTTTTTAGATGAATAAATAGTTGAACCAAATACATAGTTGACGGAAATGAAATATATAGGCGTTTATGTAGTTGTGGGAGGTAGTTAGGTAAAGGAATTGCCCTTGCTTCTTTTTAACCCGTCCCTCAGCGCTTCTCACCCGTGTGGGAGGTATTATAGGACATAAAACTAACTAACTTCATTCCTCTCCCTTTGGTCGAGCGGCCTTACGGCACCTCATTTCACATTATTATAATAGTAGGGGGGGCCAGATGCAAGTCTAATTTAGTTCAGCTTGACAATTACCGAATCGGTCGGTAAGCAGATGATTCCTCGGATAATGCACTGACTGGAGGGCAGTTATCTCTTAGCGTTGACCTCGATAGATCATTGGTCTTCTTATGCCAACTATCGATTCCGAGACAATCGATTCATGCAACTCCTATAAAGCACTCTCAATATGCTGACTTCCTGTTATATATAAGTAAGCTTACTGAATATTGGGAAGATATTTGACTAAACCAACACGGCCATCTATCCCCCGTATTTCCCTAATGATTCAGAACTTGGCGGGGCTGATCCGCTGAACGATAGACACCGAAACCTGATTGTGGAATAAATTTGCCCCTTCCTTCTATTACCCTCAGGAAAGTCCCTCTCCTTTTAGTCGAGACCTCCTATTAACTAGCAGATGAAGGGCGGACCTCCGGGTCCTTTTTATTGAGAAGCGCATTTATCCCTTTTATAGATAATTGGGGCACAGCTTTCTCTTCCCCATTATTATTGAAGGCCTACTATTCTAATAAAGGCACTTAAAATAAATAAGCCGATCCGACATGAAATATGGTAAATCAGCCGATCTTGAAGACGCTCTAAATAAACTGTATAAAGAGAATCCTCCTATAGGTAGGAAATAACTCCCCCTTCTATTAATAATAGTAGGGACAATAACATTCTTCTTTTCTAGATATCTGCTTCTGGAGTGGGGTTTTGAAGCCCCTCGACCTTAACCCAGCCTACTAAACCAACTCCTTAACAACTGCTCTTCCTCTCTAAATAATAAACTAATAACCTATTAAACTCACTAACTAATGAACTAACTCTTTAACTAATCCAATTATATATGTATTAACCAAATAAAATCCTTCTGGGAAATGGCGTTGAGGGAACTTGTTCCGTTCGGCTCGAGTCGTCGACTATAGCGTATTTATGACTGGTGTCCCCGAACACTATGGCTCTAACCCCCAGACTATCCATCTGTTATCCCCGAAGGGGGAGCAGGTTGGCCTGATGGATTTCTTTCTGTCGAGCCAACTGTTTCCAATATAGCCAACTATTTTTCAAATAGGGTTCAACAAAGCAACCATGGGTTTATTTACCGCTCAGCGATGTTGTTTCCGTGTCTGACGGGATATCAGGTCTGCCTTAGACCCAGGTGCAAGAGTCATACCCGGGAGAAACGGTGGGCCATGGCATGGATTTACCCCGTTGTATGTCCCGGCCTAGGGTTATCGTAGACCCCGACTATATCTACCAGAGAAATAAGCCTACCTTTGGCACCTTATAATTGGTCTGGAGCACCGGGCCAACCGATACACGTGGAGTTCAAATGTTATCGTTTGAAATGGGATTGGCAATGCAGTAAGCCCATTAATCATTCCAACTCCATCCACTTTCAAACTACTAGCCACTTCAGGTTTCGGTGGTCGCAAGAAAGCCCAATCGAAGTTCTTTTTCACATTATTATATAAGTAGCAAGCGGTACTGCTGAACTGCCCTAACTCACCCAATTAATTGCATAATCCCACTATCTATTATGCTCTCACTGATGGTGAATTAGAGTATCCAAAACCTGTATTTATTCGATGCCTTCCGCCAAGCATGAGATGGATCAATTCAATAAAGCACGAATAGAAATGCCCCAAAGCAATATTGGTGTGGTTTGGGTCAATCGATCGAAGGTGTGAAGCGGTGTTCCGCAGCCTTCCTTACCTCCCTATGTCATTGCGAAGCCAACCAATATAAAGCTTCTGCTACTGTCTATACTACTGGATATGCTGGTGCTAGGACTACTACATCTGGACCTGGATCTGGGTCTTTCTAATTAGAATATCGATCTATCAATTCTGGCTTTCGACTACGAACTGGCTCTCTACCACTTAGAACATCATAATCTGTATCTCGATCTCTAATACTCAAATTAGAATCCGGATCTCGAACATCATAATCCTGATCCCGATCACTAAAAGCATAAAAAGGTTCTCTATCTCTAACTGGAACTGCTAAAGGATATGGACCTGAGCGACGAAGAATGGAAGGATCTCGATAATAGAACCTACAGGTATGCCGCGGGTGAAACAACAACTTATGCGTATTTAGGTAATAATGCACTTTATTGACATAATGAACTGCTGCTGGAAGTAGTGGTTTACAATTAATATCTGGCACATCCGGCACATCTGCTCGATCTCCTGCGAGTGATACTGTTACCCTAGTCGCTAGTGCCTGTGTTTTGGCCTTTCCCACCTTCCTTTTCTCTTTTGGCTCTATTAGTTCTTAGTGTAGTGATGGTCCTGCTGATGGATCTACTGCTAGCGGTACTTCCACTGCTTCCTCTGCTTATGGCTGTGGGTTTGGATCTGGATCTAACTCTTGAAAAGAAAAACCTCGATCCCAGATACGATATCTACTGTTGGGCCCTATGCCCGCCTACCTTCTTGCTATGCCTATAATGCCTACCCTTTTTATATGATAGTAGCAACATTTATAACGTAGAGTCAGACATGTAGGCAATCGACAAGAGAACACATGAAGAGCACACTGAATAACCCAATGAATCGACCTTAGGAGCATACCTAAAGCTATACCTCTTATAGTAGAGCCTAAAGCTATACTGCTTATAGTAGAGGGAAAGTAAGTGATACCTATACCCCGGCCTACAAAGCCTTGGTTTAAGGAATTTAGTACCAAACCCAGTAGGTGCAAAGCTAGCGGGTGCAAAGTAGACTTCTGCGGAAGAAACTGCATAACTAAATGCAAAATAGACTAAATAACCCTCTCCCTTACGGTCGAGCGGCTCGTACCTCGCCCCTACTCATCGGTAGGCAATGTGCAAAAACCCTACGCACTATAAATAGTGCATAAAACCGGAACAGGAAGAGATGCGAGACGAGGTTATTAAACCCTTACTTCTTTTGCTGGGTAAAAATAAGGTTGTAGCTTACTTGCTGTTGCTGGTGCTGCTGGAGGATCTGGGACTAGGTACAGATCTGGGTCTCGCTTACGAACATCAGAATCTCACTTTCTATCCCGAACATAAAAATTGATATTACTAGCATCCGGCTCTTCCTAACGATGACGAAAGACAGAACCCCGATCACTAGCACTATAATTCCTACTATCACTAAATTATGGCTCTTCCTCAGTTACTTATATATCGCGACTATTCCTTAAAGCTTTTTCATTTGCTGTCCACCTCCTATTTGACGAAAGGAGAGGTGGCAGAAGTAGTCCCTACTGCATTCTCAGTCAGGTTAGAACACTGAGGCAAGAGCAAGACCGCCTTTTGAATGGGTTATGGCTCCTGAACTACATATGATCTAGATCCGCTCACTTTGGATCTGTATTTGGAACAGAGCGAAGGAATGCTAGGACTGGTGGATATGAAACACGCTATGCATCTCGATCTCGAACAGGCTCTGGTACTAATATTCCTTCCTCGGGTAATAGGTATGGGCTTACTCCAGTCTTGGCTTATCCCATGAATTTTGCCCTGGTCCTGGATTGGGAGGGAGCTTATAACCTGCTTACTATCGTCCTAGTAGGAAGCAGGAGGTTAATATAACAATCTCGTGCTAGTATATGTATAATCCATGTATGTGAACCCCCGCCCCTAATACTGGTCTCGTTCCAGGATATGTACGTTTTCCAGATGATGTTCCCGCATAGCCTATATAATGTTCCGGTTCGAGCATAAGTGGCAGAATAAGTTTACCTTATTTACTCTGCACCACCAGCAGGAAAGGAGGCCAGAATAAATGTAGATAAAAGAGACACTGTCTATGTAATTTCTATTTGTACCCGGACCAATCTGTACTCCTGATAAAGATATGTATCCCGACCAATGGATGTGTTCAGATGTGTCTCTTACCGCCGGTGGGCGTGCCCCTAACCAATGCTCAGGGCTGATCAAAGAGCTCTGCGATAACCTGACCTCCTTCCCTCCCTTTCCTTCTAGCTTGGTCTGATCCCGGTTCTGGTTTTGGAGAGAGATCTAGCAACGCATCCAATCTGTGCTGTAGCCGTATTCACTCACTAATTGGTATTGGATATATCGTTAGGTTGTAAAATCTGGTTTCAGAGAATAGATCCCTTACCCTTTGTCAGTGGGCGCCAAAATGATGAAGAAAGACGAGGTCCTTTCCAAATCGAGGTAGGCAGGTGCTATGGATCCTCTGACTCCCAATCGGGTTGCCTTCCCTTCCCTTCCTTTGTCAGGAAAGTCCCTCTCCTTTTAGTCGAGCAGCTCCGCCCCTCTCCCGTATGGTCGAGCAGCTCCGCCCCTCTCCTTTTAGTCGAGACCTCCTTCCTAAGGACCTTCGGGTCCTTGTGTTGGGTCTCGCCGGTGCTGCCTGTAGGTCGCAATGTGCTTCGAGATGGCCGTCTCTTGTCCCCCCCTAGGTGGGTAATCCGCTCCCGGTCGCTCTGCTGCGTCTGGCCTGTCCTCTATCTAGGCACCTTTGGAAGGCAGGGAGTGTTACAACGTACGTTCGCTTTTCCGGTTGCAGGGTTTGGTGGCCCGAAATTGACTTGGCTTCGCCGCTTTATTTATTATTATTTAAGAAGGCCTCATCTCTAAAAGCATCAGGAGGCTCGCGAGGCGTCCTGGGGCAGGCTCCCATCGGGTCGGGGGGCAGGTGGACCATCCCCCCCCTCCTCGCCTCGCTCTTGCGACATGCTATGTTTCCCTTCTCCGTTCTCGAGTAAGGGTGGGTCCCATGCTTTGTTTGTGGATCGCGGTCTCACTACGGGTATCCCTACAGGTTGTAGTAGGCCGCCCTACCTAAACCGATCATCATATCGGTCCCTAAGCCCCATTGCTGGCTGGAAAGGCTCGGCTTCAGAACCGTACATGAAGCTTCCGCCTCATACGGCTCCTCCCAGGATCGGAGATATTGGCTCGGTTCGAAGAATAATATGGCAGGCAGTGCTTGTGTGGGGAGTTTCAGGTTGTTGCACGCCCCCCCTTCCCCTCGTGACACTTGGGAAAGGGTTTCTTTTTCAGTTTTTCCCCTCGTTACATGCAGCCCTGAGCATATAAACCCAGTAAAAGAAGGTCCTACGGTGCTTGTCCGCATCGGGCAAGGTTTTTCCTAAAACGAAAGTTACACTTCTAAGACACTGTGTACCGTGACAGGATCCAAAGCGCTTATTCGACGACTCCCTGAGACCTACCCCTCACTCATACACACAATGAATAACGAAGGGAAGATTCTCCCTTTCCCGTAGCGAGAGGGTGATGAGCATGCATAGCGGCGGGACCCTTCGCTATGCTCAGGCAGGCTTGTGCTTGCTCTCTTCTGTACCGTCTATGATCGATCGGACTAAACCACTACTAGCTATCTATGAGAAAACCTTCCTAGGATCGAGCTAGCTATGATCCCCAGGGTAGTTCCCATAGAGCGAGTCGAGTCCGTATCGCCGCGGAGCAACTGCAGCGTCCGGATCGAATCCAAAAACTCGGCGATTCATCCGGTGACTTCACGGTCGCCAAAGGAGCCCCGAGAAGCATCAAACATTTCAGAGAAGATCCGTGGAGCAATTTTGAGATAGCAAGCACTAGCTCCCGGTGCGACTTCATGAGAAGCAGTCAAGGATAAGATAGAAGATAATGAAACGCACGTGGTGGTGACTATGGCGGTTCCTTCTGAACCTAGAAAACGTCCGAAAGCACCTGCTACGGAACTACCGAGCAAGGGCAACGATACTATGAGTAAATACATGAAATCAAATATGGGGACAACCAAGAATCAGGCAATTACGGAGCGGCCTGTGATTGAGCGAAAATGGAAATTCCTAGAATATGAAAGAAGAGAAATTCCTATTACTATAATATAATACTGAAAAGAGACGGCTCCAGTCCAGTCTAGAGGGCAGACGGGACTTCTATTTGCTGGTTATTATTTTATATATGTAATAACACTAGATTCGGTGTGATTCGAAGGTGCGAAGCAGCCTATTAGTTAATCCCGCCGGACGTATGAGCGTATAAGTACTTTGGGCAGCGGTTGGGACACGTCGCCTTTTTCCCGTTGACTTTAGTCCCGTGGTCAATTCTTTATATATGTCATTATGCTAGATTCGGATACACTAGATTCGGTATGTCCAGGAATTCTTTATATATGTCATTATGCTAGATCCGGTAGGTAATAAAACTGAAATAACACGGCGATTCAGTGTGAGTCATCCTCCATTCCGTATGCTTTCAGCGAGATGTGGGTGGTTCACAGATGCATTCGCTGTGTCTTGGCTCTAGGTGGCTCTAGGTGAGTTTCAAGTTCTTTATATATGTCATTATGCTATATAAGGGTGCGCTTTATTTACGTAATTACGACTTAATCAAGAATAAACGAGCTGGTTTAATAAGCAGGCTAGCTCTTCAGTGCACACCCATGTGACTAGCTTTATTAGTCAGGTTCGTTTATTTAAGGAACATCAAAGTTACGCGAGGGGGTTAGCAACAAAAAGTAGGTCCTGATTGAGGTCCTAATTGAGCATATAAGGTGGTGAGAGAATCCTTGCCCTCGGAAGGACAAGCGGCTCCCAACCACTGTGTCTCTGCGTAAGTTTGCAAGAATCGCCCCGAGCCCAATTCTAAGAAGGGAAGGTGGCCTCCAGTGATTGCCCGCATTGTGGTAATAGTCGTCGTATCCGGGAGAATTTCTACGTTTGGGTTTGAGGTTTATTCCCTTGTTTGCTATGTTTCATTTCTCTCTTATTCCTCCATCTTCTTACCCCGATTCCAATCTGGATAGGTTATCAGGTCCAACATTAGGCTTTCCTTGCTTTACTACAATCTGGAAATAAAACTCCTGGAAGAAAAACAACCAGCGACATATTATCCCCCCAACACAGGTTTGTTTATTGACCAGGTACTTTAACGTCGAGTGATCTATGAAGAATTGCAAAGCATTTTCCAAGAGGTAATGTTGAACTTCTGCAAAGCATATATAATTGCCAGTCCTTCGCGTTCTGTCATGGTATAGTTTTTCTCAGCATCTGATAGTTTTCTGCTAACGAAGGTGATGGGGGATTTCTATGTTACCCTCACCTGGTTGTGCCAGAATCACGCCAACTGCTATACCTGAAGCATACACATGGATATTAAATGTCTTTTCCCAATCTGGAAAGATCCGGATGGGCACGGTCACTAATTTCTCTTTCAATATATCCAAAGCTTCCTGGCACTGTGCGGTCCATATGAAAGGGATGTCCTTGCGCAGCAATTTTTCCATGGGCGAAGTAGTGATCTTTGCATAAATTCTTATTGAATTTCCGTAATATCCACAGTATGTCCCAGCGTTGCGCGCAACATTTTGACCAATGTAGGAGGAGGCGGGTAAACTATCACAGCGATCTTACTTAGCCTGATCTACCAACAATACTTCTTTGCAGACTACATGCCCAAGTAGAACTCCAGATGGGTGGGATCCCAAATATAAATTTATTCAATTTCCAATTTAATTGAAATTGTCTAAATCTATCCAACATGAGTCTTAGTACCTGAATGTGTTCCTTCAGCAGACTGAAGATGGTCCAGTCATCCAAGTAAGTATACCTCTAAAAGTTATATGCATGAACCACCATATCCCTAAAAAGCGTATTATACTATATTATGTACGCAGTTGAATAATGGAGAAAACCACAGGTGCGTTCTTCAGACAAAAGGGTATAACGTTGTAGGTAAAACAACCCCATTCTGTCGCAAAGGTCGTCTTGGTCCTTCCTATCCTCCTTTGCAATAATTCTAACCTGATAACACCCTGAGAATCCATCAGTTAAAGAATCTGCTTCCTTTCCTCCCACGTTATCTAGTACTTCATCTGTTAAAGGGGTCTTTAATGGGTCGTGAACACACGTAGCATTGAATCCTCTCAGATAAACACAAATCCTTATATCTCCCAGCTTCTTTGGTTGGATACCATGGGGCTAATAAACTAAGATTCTTCTACCGGAAAGATGATTCCTGCTGCCAGCATTCGGTCCAGTTCCCGCTTGACCTTTGCTTTATACTTTGGATTTAATCTGTAGGGTCTTTTCTTTATAGGGCGCGCTTCAGGCTTCAGTTCTATCTTCATTTCGGAAAAGCTCTTTGGAAACAGGTCTTCATATTTGCGCAGCAGGTCTACTACTTGAGTAACAGTTTCCTCGTCCCAATAATCTCCAATGATGGCCATTTTCAGATCTGCATCAGAACCTATATTCCACTGCTTCGTCTTTAGAGGTTTCTTGTAATATGGATCACTGGTATCAGGTTCCTTTCCTTTTACTTGTCTTTTTATTATGGATTCCTCAATATTCATGTTTCTGAGATCCTATTCTTCTACATGGTCTTTCTGGTACAGTCTCCTGCCCAAAATGGGTATATTCCATATTTCCAACTCTCTGTGGCGCGCGCAGACAACCTTTGGGGACGGGTGTACTCTGGCTCTTTACCACACTGAAAATGAAATGTTTCATTCGCTGCGACAAGTCAGTAAGCTCCAGATCCTCTGATGCAAATATGAAAGAAAGTCGCGCAGAATTGTTTCGACATCGTTTCCCAGCACCCTGTCTTCCTCCTGGTTTCTTCCTATACATATAAGCTCCGGGGCACAGAATAGAAAGTGTGTATAAAACGGGGGACCCATTCCCATTCAGGATACCCTTTCTCTTTTCTCTTTTCTGGCAAAACCAAATGTGCTCCTCCGGGTCATCTGTGCCTTTTATCTATATGCCAATTCCAACTTCGTAGAGGGCTGGAATCAGAGAGTCATACTTTGCGTTACCTGTACCCAATCTGTCAGCATGTCTCTATGCGTTGCCCACCACCGCGCAGGCGTTCCTTTCACTGCGGTTTCCATTTCTGAAAAGCCATTTCACGCTGTTACTTCTTCATGTGAAAGTCTTTTTACCAGTAAGCTCATAACGAAGAGGAATATGAAGAAAGTTATGAATGAACTTCCAATATAAATTCATACCTGCAAAAAAAGCATTTCAAGTCTAAAATGAAAGTAAGAGTGGGGATTTTAACACTTTGACTTTCATCTAGATCTACATAAACTCCATGTTGATCTATGGAAGGATTTATTCATCTTAGCTTGTTCCTTTTTTTTATAGATCAAATTATAATATTAAACATTAGGGGATGCTTATAAACCCAACAAGGTGCGAAGGTCTTGTCCTTATAAGGGCAAGGAAAAAAATGCATTTATATTAAAGAAGAAGATAAATTACACGTTTAATGTGCCATTGCACTTACATTTAGAGTAGCAGGAGACATTCTAATTCCTCCTGTCATCTACAGAATAAAAAAAAGATATATTCTGCGGTTGGGTGGGAATAGATAAATAAAACATGCAACCTATAAAAATTAGTCCAAAAAATCCTTCCCCTCTCGGGAAAGCGGCTTCACACTTTAAACAAAGCTTATAAACATCCTTTTTTTTCACTTTCATTTAGTAGCAGGTATTTATGTATTCTATATTTATTCCTTAATAGGCAAGAAAGCAAACAGAAAATACAAAACAAAGCTTCATCGTCTTTCAGGACTGCTTCAGCTGTGTTAATCTTCAGATAATGAGGAAGATCCTTCTCTAAATTCTTCAATAATAACCTTGCCTTCAACAACTTGATGACCTTCTTTTGGTAGCCGATATGCCTCTACACTTTGATCTCTGTACACATGAGTGAAAGATATTGTTTCAAAGCTGCTTATTATGGCCTTTATCTAATCACCTAGCTTTTTGATAGTCATATTTATAAAAAGCTGGCCAAAGCCATTCATCCATCTGATCACTAGGTTGGAATCTCAGAATACCTTAATCTTCCTTACATATTTATCCATAGCTCATTTTAATAAAAAAATCATAAGGCCGTGATAAGTCTACAAAGTTTTTTGTACATGATCCCCAACCTGCTTTCATTGGGATTCTATGATCTTTATAAAAATGAAGGATACAACCTGCGCTGCTTCTACCTTGATAACCAACAGCGCTTGAAGTTTACCCAGTAGAGGAGGGAGTAAGGGTGGTAGGAGCATAACCTATTTAAGTAGCATCATTGACTGTTTCATCCATGGAACCTCTATACGGGCTGGAAACTATTCATTGTCGACCTCTGTCCCCTGTCTATGTGCTTGGCTACATGATGACTATCCATAGTAGCTACCCAAACCTCCGTACGACCAACCTGTCATATGTGACCTACCATTAACCATGTTGAAGTTCCGATCATCAATGTAAGAATCAAAAAGCGTCATAAAGTTATGCCCACAGAGCCTGTCCGAAGCCCACCAGCTGGTCCAAACGAAGCGCATCTATTAGTCGACCGCCCAGACACTCCGACCCGACCACATACTTTGGATAGAGACTCTTAAACCCCCATAGTCGTAGCAAAACAAGCAAATTGAGTTTTCCGGGTTTTAGGTGCAGATGCAAATTGAGTAGCCAAGGTGGGAACAGGAGTCTAGCTAATGCCAGCTTACCCATCACCATATCGTCCGGAATCAGTTCGGATGAGGACTTCTTAATAAAATTCCCGGATTCAAGCGAGTGCACTGCTCGGCAATCCCGCGTTATTATGGTGCAGCATTCGATATGATGCCTGAGCCTGAGTGATATTTATAAATAACCTACCTTAAATGGGACCTCAGGTTGGCGGACGAACTTCTCGATAGTTTTGGACATCTATTTCCACTTCATCAATATAATTTGCACTGATAGCAATTTTGTTCTTACACTGTTTTGTGACCTTGAGCTTTACATCCTTGTTTACCCATCCCAATGGATATAGGTTAGGATGATCATGAACTTCCAATCCAAGCTTGTTGACCAGATCTTCCGCTATGAGGTTGGCTTGTGAACCGGAATAAAATATAGCATCCATTTTTTCTTATTAACCTGGATCTTTATACAGAAGAGTTTAGTTATATCTTTATCTTCCTTATGATGAAGGCTACTCAGGTTCACCTCCTTCTGCACTATAGTACATAAAATATTATCATTTACATCTGAGCTACTCTCCGCCTGGTTATCTGAATCCATGGCTGCTAGCATGTTCTTATTCTTGGCATCCTTCTTATGGTTCTTTGGAGTCATCTATGGATGTAGTTTACAGCACTTATATTCTAATAACCAATTTTATTTACTGCGGTGGTGTAATCTTGATTACTCTGCCCTTGCCTCTGCTTGAAGTAATACCAACAGATCTACTGGTCCTCCACATACCCAATAGGGTAGAACTAGGACTTGATGAGTGTTTTAAACACTTCCCACTTAGTTATTAGGGTATAACCCTCCAACCTAAGTGTTTTCATGTGGCTTTCCCACCAGGGGAGTGCATGGCCCTCTAACTTAAGTCAACCAAATGAAATCTTTTTCTCTTATTCTATATTCTGGACACTTAAATCAACATATAACTATTGCAACCAATAAGTCTACTTAATTGCATCAATCTCACTTTGGTAGGGTTTGATGTCCACTTTCGCTTCCATTTTTAATAGAGATTGTGAAGAAGTTATGGCACTGGAACTTGGCTACTCTGTGTGATAGCTGTCTAGGGTTAGGTTTCTTTTTTCTCCGAAATGGATCCGAACGATGTCGTAAGTCTCATTACCTAATGCAATTTGACAATTAAATAATGTTTAACAAAATGAAAAGTACAATGCAAATGTCAATGCAAGTAAGACAAGAGAGGAAAACAATTAATTAAATGAATGACAAAAATGAAAATATGAGAGGGAAATGGGAACTGAAAGGTCAGTCCCTTGGCCTTCCCATTACCCCAGCGCTCCTATATATTCTTGTACTTTCAATCTCAATGGGCGCCTATTCACTGGCCAATAGAGGAGTATGCCAGAGATCCCAGAGTTGCATTGTAACCAGACCTAGCTGAAATATAGAAATGACCCACCATTTAATGTGGGTTTTACCATTTAAGTTCCAGGGTAAATATTAGGTTTATATGGGTGAATTTAATCTCTGTTGTGCTTTGTGTTTCATTTTTGTATAGAGACAGTGCCGGTTTTTAAACCGAGTTTATTATATTTATTCGGTTACGTATTGAGATCCTTAAGTTGCAGAACCAGTAGCTTCAGCAGCAGATCGATATTGATACCCACTAGCAGTAGATTCAGCAGATTAACATCGAGTTTACCAAGTCTTAGAGAAAGATCCCATTTTAGTTTCTCCAGTGCTTGTATAAAAGGTCTCATCCACAGTAGAGTAAACAGCGAAGGAAGCAGATCCAGATGGAGTGCCTGCCTCAGCACCAGTTTTGGTTGAGCCGCTACTAACTATAGAGAAACAAGCAGTTAAAGTTTACCCTCCCTGAACCAGCGGTTAAAGAGAGATCGAAATCCATCAGTAGTTGGAGAAGCCACAGAGTCAACATCCTTTCTTTCAAATAGTTACAGAGCCAATTTCATATCCAGTAGCAGAACTCCCTCCCTGGTAGGGATAAATTCTAAGGAGTAGCATGGATGGACGGGTAAAGTAGTGAGATAAGACAGGAGCAAAGCCAGCATCCTTATTGGTAGGGACAGATTCAAGCGTGGATAAACATCCGGGCACAAAGACTGATCCAGTCAGTCCCAGGTGAGTTTGACCGGGTTCTAGCTTCTCCACCGGCGGCATCTTGTCCAGAAAGAGCAACAGAGGCAAAGACATTGAAAGCAGAGGCTAGGGCAGAGTCAGTTGATTTAGTAAAACCAATCGAAGTTTACCGAGAACCCATTGAAGCTTACCCATAGGCAGGGGCCATAGAGTCGGGGGTATAAGTTAAGGCAGAGTCAGGAGTATCAAAGCAAGCATCAACAAGGGCGTGGGCATCCCCTCGCTTGGTTCCAGCGTTTTCGATATGAATACCTCAGCACCGTGAATAATTCCAGGAGTAATACGATCAACATGCACCAAGCTAGGGGTACGGATCTACACTGATATAGCTCTGCCATTCCACCGACAACCCATTCAACCAAGACACTGGGATCAAGCAATAAACACCTTGTAATATCCACCATGCAGCTGAAGAACAAATTGACCGAGAAGCAGATCCGGTTCCATATTGGGAGAAATACCCAGTGATGGTTCAAGCAACAGAGAAGGTGATAGCTGCGGGAAAGGAAGCAGCTTTATAAGCAGCATAGCCTATTTAAGTTCGAGATAGAGAACTGAACGAACTTATAGACACGGTCAATAACAAGTCAAAGGCAGGCAGTTTCCTGTCACGAGAGTAAGAAAGAAAAGGTGTGAAGGTTGCAGAAGTTTCAGTAGCAGGGAAGTGATGGGAGCAGCATCAATTGTTGCATATCCATATCTGGTCCAGTTTAAGTTGACCGAGTTACAGTAGTTTGGGGTCCAATCCTGGGTTCTGCTGATTGAGTCTCACTAACACCACCTCGTTCAGATCTATATTCATAACCACCAATAGCAATAGCAAAGGCCTCGCAGATCGAGATGAGAAGAACCCACATAGGTAGGTAGAGCCAAGAGCAGAGGCGATCGATATACCACCGGAACAGAAACACAAGATGCGGAAAATAGATAACGAAGCACAGGACGTAGCATGGAATCCATCCAGGCCGGGACCAGCAATATACAAAAGGAAATCCCATCTCATTTCGAAAGCATGCAGCATAGCTTCCAGGTCACTAGTCATCATAGCCCGTTATATATATCCAATTCCGGAGCGAGAAGCAATTTACCTTATTGACCCATAAGTTTTTTACCCTGCTTGCTTCGCTCCTACTTACTAACTCTTGTAGCTTCCATGGCTCGGCCCAGGCACTTCTTATTAGACATGAATACACCCTCCATTTTAAGCAAAACTATGTAAGGTATCAGCTTTTGCCGCCAGACGTTGGCCTTTGATCCGTCCCAATTCCAGTCAAAGTTGATCCAAATCCACCAGCATCTAAGCGAGCAGCATCAGTAGTGGGGCCTGTGACAAAAGCCACAAAGCAAGCATTTGAAACAGACTGAGAGCCTACCTGTATCACATCCATTTCGAGGTCCTTTTCCAGGTAATGTAATTTACTAAGTTTAATAATAATAAAAAGCAAGGGAAAAAGGTTGTGGAAGTAAAGGCATCACAGCCAGGAGCACCGATCGTTTCATAGGCGTAGGCAAATTGTGTTTTTCCACAAGTAAACTCCTAAGTGGGTCTTGTTGACCCAAAACCAGTTAAATATAGATATATATTTATATCCTCCAGGTACAGAGGCAGGCGCAGAACCGTAATAACCTGCAGAGGCACAGACCGTAGCAGTGGAACATAAATACCCTGTTTCAGATTCAATTTATCCGGAGCCCGTAGATCCCGTGCCAGGGTATAGGAAGGATCCCACGCTAGTGGACCGGGTTTAACTTGATCCACTTGATCCATATCCAGTAGTGGCTTCACCACTATAAAAGGCATCAGTAGCAGGAGCAAAGGTAGCACCAGTAAAGGTAAAGGCAGGAGAGGCGTTATTAGGCGGGCAGATTTATTGTTGAGATGATAGATAGTTCGAACGAACCTGGCCCAATGAAGGAAGGTCAGTAATAAAGAAAAGGGCTAACCATGTCTAGGTTAAATGGTAAATGAAAAGCATCTGGCAACGCCCAGTAGTGTTAGTAAAATTCCCAGCTTCGTTGGGCCAGGTGAACATTTTTTCTTTATCTCCATATCCTCTTTATACGCCCAAAAAGCTTTCTAAAATTCCCTCTCCTTCCTTTGGACGTTGTGTCTTTCTCGTTCGGTAGTTCGATGAATGAATGAGTTTGATGGGGGCAATCATCTTTCGGGTATCCATGAGATGGGGGTTAGGTACGAACCCGCACCCCCGACCAAATAAGGGGTGGGTAACTTATCTCCCGGGGGGCTATATGGCTATGACTAACTATGACTACCTCGAACCTACAACTCCAAAAGCAATTGACCCTCTAACTCAAACTCTACCCTCCTCTCTACCTCGACGACACCTCACTTACCGATATGGAACAGGAGTTACTACCTTTATTTTATTTCTTATTCATTACTTACGATGCACCTAGGATCATGCGCCAATACACATTAAGAAATGAAAATCTGAGAGATATTGATTTATTGCCTACAGGTTTGGCCCAAGCAACAGGTTGGCTGGGAACAGATTTCAGGTGTAACTGCTTGCTGTTGGTAACATGTTATTATGGTTCAATCCCTAGGTCTGGTTAGCGTAAGTAAGCAATAGATCAGCGGGTAGTTGGAACTGTGGACCCTAGGTGCATGTCCTAGGTCTTTGTGGTGTAAGTCGCAAGGTCTCGATCAGCAGTGAGTCAGGTCTCCAGTTGATGAAGGCGTCAAGGTAGGACGAAGGTCGGAGGTACTTATTCGTATTTGGTATTCGGTCGGGCGGGTCCTTTCCTTCTTATTAAGGCAATGAAAAAGAGTCTCCCTCCTTTTACCTTGTTAAAAAAAAAGAAGTTTTAAAAAGTGCGTGCGTCGACCAGAGCCTGAGCCAGAGCCAGGTAGAGGCGCTTGAAAAAACAGGTGCCACCCAAATAAAGGAAAGGGTTTACGCATAAAATATGTCACAATTTATGGAAGTTTACCTATGACAGGCGGAATGCAATCATTTGCTTTTTTCGCCTTTATGCTATGCTTTCTTCCTCTACGAATTCACCCATTGTACGAGATTTATTATTATGATACCATGGAAACACTTAAAAAGAATATATAGTTAAACATTTTGTTACCAGATTAGCATACAGTTAGATGAGAAGTTCTACTAAATGCACAAGCTTTTTGGCCATGCAGGAATGAATGATGCTCCTGTCAGTGCAGCATTATTATAAGCTATGGTTGGTGCTGCGCGCAGCTATAAGTTACTTTTTGGTGCACAGGATTAGATCCCGCCAGTGGATGCACTCAATTGCAGAGTAAGGCATCAGGAAATATATCTTTGCCTAATAACCACTTCCGATTAGATAACCATTTGATACAAAAAAACTATGTTGCCAGCAATAGAATACATTTTTTTGAAAGTTGGGCTTTAAAGGAGTCTCGTTCGAGTGGATCCGCTGAAAACTTCTTTTTACGCAAAACACTTTGAGGGGCGTCCATATTCTGCAAGCGGCGGTACAACGGAGACGGAGGAATGGAATCACAGCCCGCGGCCACCTGCCAAGTCACATAACCAAGGAAGGCCCAGTACGCGTAAGGAAAAATAAGAATAATAAGGAGGAGGAGAAGGATACCACCCAGGACATAGATTCCAAATACTTTAGATGGTACTGATTAGGACTCCCTATTTGGCGCTGTGGCGATCCCATTAAGAATCTTACCTGCTGCTACGTGTGATACGGCTGGCTGTGGATGAAGGGACCTTACTTGTTGCTAGCGGGGTATCACCTTTTAGGCTTTTTATTATCATGAGGGATGCCATGAGGGGAATCATGAAGGCTCACAATTAGCATGGAGGCTTTCTATGACTATGAAGGCCATGATCTGGGAAGTTGCTACTGAGTATCTGGCAAGGCTATTTGTTTGTTACCATGAGTGAAGGCCCGCTCTCTTCTTTGTTCCCACGAGTGAAGGCCCGCCCTATGGACACTTGCCTGAGTCTTAGGTCGGCCTATAGCCTAAAGAGACTCTAGTTAAACTTGTTTATATATGAGCTCACATGGAGACGACGTTTAACTTTTCCATTTGAGGTGATCCTTGCCGAAAGGATAGTAGAGAAGTTACCCCCATATCAAACTGAAGACAGACATTAAGCCATGTTGGTTGCTTGACAAGCGTATACACCAGATTAGGCATGTGGATTTTCTTCCTTAACTAGGCCATATCAGGGTTCCTCCCCTATCCCTATTACAGGTGGGATGAATTCAATAGAGATAGCTTGACCCTTTCTCACTTCCCTAGCTGAGAGGAAGGAAAGCCAAGAAGGATACATTTCCGGTTAATCTATGCCCACTTTTGTTAGGGTGCGGAAGCACGCTCGACTGAGAAGGCCGCCATCGAATTTTCCACTCTTGATAGGTCACGTTCGAACTCTCTCTATCATCCGGATAACTTTCTCTTGGAAAGCCTAAGACAGATGCCCAATTGACCTAATCTTCTACTTATCCCTAACTTCCTAACTACCAGGAGTTACCGTCCCTCCTACTAATGGCTAACAGTGGGATCCCCTTTATCTTTCTCTATGAAATTGGCACTTCTTGGCATATTGGCATATAAGCATATCGACATCTTCAGAGGATGTAACCCTTTCTTTCAGCATTAGGATTGCCCTTTCGTCGAGCGGTATCGAGTCAGCGCTGTCCACCGCATTGTTCCACCGCTAAGTAAGTAAGATCGATGCTTTTTCCTTGTCCATGGCTAAGCTTGGGAATGTATAAGCCCCTTATGTGGACCGGTAGTGTTTACCGGGTATAAAGACTAATGAATTGAGACCTAGGAGCACAGTGAGTGAATGTATACTGGTAGTGTTTACCGGGTAGAACTAATAATGGTAACGGTTCATGAGGAGGTTGATGCCGGGCGGTAGTCTGTTGATGGCTGTGCTGGGGTGTGCTTAGGTGCCAATTTTTAAAGCGACGTAGATCTATGGTAGACTAGGGAGCCGCCCGTCCAAGCAAATGGTTGATGAGGCGGTGTAAAAGTATATATCTCTCAAGGGTGGGGGGCTTCCTTAATAATGAAGAGATACCGGATGAAGGATTGGATTCCTTTAAGAAATATCTATTTGGTTCCTTTACTGCTCCCTCCCCGGCCGGAACGCTGGAATCAATCAATAATAAAGAATACAAATAGGAGAAGGTACCGAGTCCGCAAGATGCGCATGGCTGAATGAAGGTCCCTACCTTTAGGCGTAAGGGTTTTTAATAGGAGAAGCTCCAGTTGAAGGAGAGGTCTAATCTTTATATGTAATAAGTATAAAACATAGTAGTTTATGACATTGGAAATGTGTGGCAACTAAGTACAATTAGGTACCTAATGGGTAAAGTGTAGCTATTTAATAAAAATCCTTGCCCGATGCGGACAAGCGGCTTCGCTCCTTACTTAATCTATTTTTTTCCTAAACTCTATAGTGAACTCCTGTATTTATTTCCCTTGCCTTTGCTTGGATTAATGCCATGCAATGTGTTGATGCTCCTCATATAAATTGGATATCATTTAGTCTTTATCATATCCTTGAACACTTTCCAATCAATCATCGGTGGCTCATTCTCTAGTGCTCTGCCTATTGTGTCACTCTTCCACCATGCCAGAGCATGGCCTTCAAGTTGAAACCGGGAAAATCAAATCCTCTGTTTCCCAGTGACTTCATGTACATTTAAGTACACCTCCATCTATTGTAGCCACTGGTTCAGTTTGATGGCAACAACTTCTCTTGCATAGAGCTTGATAACTACCTTTACCTCTACATGAAAAGGTACCTGTAGTTTGCTATAGTTGCATTCTCCCACCCCTGTCTCTATTTTCTGCTCTAACTCTGGTTATATCTCCTCTTTCTTTGGATCCTATGGACTAGCCTTAGGTTCCGAGGTTGTTTCTATACCCTTTGTTGCCAATAACTGTGTTACCATCAATGTGAGTGCGACTATGCTCTGCTTTAGCCAATAAAACCTGACCCTATGATCTTCTTCTTCATATTCTTCATGATGACCTCCTATCATTGTTGGTCCTTTGCTCCTATTAAGTCCTAGCAATAGTTATTGTCCACTTCTTCTGTAGTCACTGCGGGTCTTTACCATACAGGTTTCACCAAGTCTATTCAAACTTATACTTTGATACTATATGATCCGTAAATGGTAGGCTTATAGCATGTCCATTTCACCAACATAGATTTTCGAGGAATGAATGTCCAACCTCTTCAATCCCTGCAAATGTTGTTAATACTGTAAAACAATAAGTAATAGTAAACTTGAAATAGCTTGAACTTGGAATGGCTTGTTATGTAGGTGCCATCATCGTCCTCTTACTTTCCAGCAGGTTAAGCGCTCTTTCCCGGCACCTCCACAAGGATATTAGAATACTATATACTATGGGCGGTTTAGCTATAAAAATTAGTGTTTTTATATAACTTCCAGGCTCCACGGCTAGTCCATGCTGGGTTGCCAGGCTGAATAACAGCTCTTGCACTTAGAATAGGGATAGTGATCTCCCCTATGTTCATTAAACACTTATATGAATGAAATCCGCCTTCACTCCACGACCGCCGAGTCAAACCAGCTTCATTACTACGCATGATCCTTAACCAACTGCCCCACCAAATCCCGATCCGAGCAAAAGCTCTGAGCCAACTTACAATTTGCTAGAATCCCGATCTAAATTATTTTACTTATGATGACCCAGTTCCATATTCAGATATGGAGCCAGTTTACTTTGTGTACTCGGTATACAAATCCATATGGCCAAAGCCGGCCTATCTAAGCGCTTGTACGGGCCAAACATCTACAGCCAGTGAATCATATACCTCGGCATTTGGAGAAGGCGGAGCACTAGGCAGGGATAGGCTAATCGTTACCCTCAGTAGAGTTCCATTGCTAGCAACACCCCTTCTGGTTCTAGGGGCATAGCCCGTTGCAGTTCCTGAAGCATATGCAAATCCATTTTTTCCAGAAGCGCTTCCTGTTTGATTGTTCAATACAGTGCAAAGGCGCGGTTTATCGCCCTGCAACAGAGGTATAGGTCGTAGTAGAGGTAGCATCCTGGCTTGTTATAGTCTCTTCGCCTATTAGAGATACATTCATTAAGGGGATATAGATGGGGCCCCTCCTTTGTCGGGAAAGAGCTACGCACCTTTGTGTTTTCCCTTTTTCTTTTCCACTGCACCACATCTTAACAGGGGAGAACCTATGGTCAGGTTTCAATTATGTGTAGCTGAGTCAGTTGTACCGTGTAGTTCCTATGGATGGGATCATAGGAGAACTAAGGAATGCGTGTGTTTAGATTCCGTTGTTCTAAGAAATTAAGGATGTTCCAATCTATGCTAAGGCCGTTAGATAACTCTGTATTAGATAACTCTGTATTAAGAAGCCTGGCAGGAAGAAGAGGGACCCCCATACTATCCAAGTCATTGGTCGGTTGGCTGACCTAATGTTAGGGAAAATCTTTATTACCAAATATGTTGATACAGGAAGACCTATAGTTGATGTCCATACAAAAAACACTTTGATTCCAAGCACATTGATCAACTTAGGGGCTGGTATCAACGTAATGACCAAGGCAACCATGGAAAAATTGAACCTATCAAACATGTGCTCCACTCCTACAGTCTTGCAGCTGGCTGACCGATCAACGATAAAGCCAAAAGGGATCCTGGAATATGTTGTAATCTCTGTAGACTCTTGGGAATACCCCATAGATTTCATGGTCTTGTAGCCCAAATCCAACCTTGGAGGTGACCCTCTCATTCTTGGAAGACCATGGCTGGCCACTACAGATGCATATATCGGCCCCAGATCCAGGGATATTACTATTTCCCATGGAAGCTCCATAAAGAAACTCACCCTGTAACCTCCGCCTATGGCTCTGCTGCCTTCCCCGCGGCTATTCTCTATCCTGTAAACGCTCCCGCTGCCTATTGGATCTAGTCATTATAGCGAGGTAATGCTAGCTTGTTCACTCCCACCTTTGCACTTGTATTTACTTCCTTTGCCGATGGGTAATCAGCAGCCTATACTATTATAGCTGTTCTTGCCTTTGCGGAGTCTACTTCGAGTACCAATGCTTTTACCCGGCGGAACCATCTAACATGGGGATCAACTAGGCTGCGAAACCTCGTTAAGCCCGTTTACGATGAATGAATTAATGATTTCTTTTCGCATTTTTAGTATAAAACAGTCTTTACAGAACTTTGACAGAAACTGCGCACTGCGCTACAACCCCATAACATAAGAACTATCTTTCATCTATCTCTTGTCACCTTCTTGTTATATAATTCTTATCTATATGCTTTCTACCCAAACCCGTTACATATTTATACATCAACATTGGGGCTTTAGCCCGCTAAATGGACCCAAAATGCCGGCAGTCTTTTTGCAGTCTTTGTTCCTTAAGCCGACCTCCTTCACTAACTCTTGGTATTAGCCACATTGACTCATCATTGGTTACTATTTATTCCCAAATGATAGGATAAACGGCTCCTTCAAACACCCAACACCCCGGATCACCTAGAATTGACTTTCATTTTAGCTCTTTATTTATAATGTAAAAACCCATCATTCATTAGGGAATTATGCCGGGCAACCTCATCAATTTTACTGACCGGGCAAACAAACACCAGGACAACAAGAATTCACTCATGTTTTTTAGCCATTTACCTCTTGAAATCGATGCTGTAGAAAAACACTACACGGCGGTAGAAAAACACTCCACGATTGGTTTTAGGTTCAATGGATGGATACTTCCTCTACCAATGAAAGTTGGCTGAAGTGGAAAGCCTCTCTGATGGAGGTCTGCTACGATAGATTGCTGGCTGCAACGAAGGACTCCTCGCTCTGTGCACTGAATCGACGAAGACTAAAGAAGGCAGGCAGCCGCCCCTTGACTCCGCAGAAAGCGAAGATCTGCAGGATAATTATAGAGGAGGAGGGAATGATTCGCACCTGGGGTTTGTTGCAACAAGGATGACGAATGAAGCAGGGGTTATAAAAAAACCCTAGAGGAGCACCCGCTCTGATATCTTTAGAAAACATGAGTGAGGAAATGAATGATTGATCATGGTATTTTATAAAGACGATGCTTCCTCAGCTACGGGTACTCGGGGTGAACCTAGCCAACTGAATAATTGAGCTTAGCAACTAGTTATTGAACTGAGCAGAGGTAAGCTGGTACTAGCGTCGATGCTGCGGGTAAACCAGATCAAAAAGAACTGGGGTGGTCAACGACTGCTAGCTATGCAAGTATTCATTCAAATCCGCAGGTGATGCAAAGAAGAAGTTTACTCCCCGTGGCGTTTACGAGGGGTTACACCTAATATCCGAGCGTTGGTACACCTCCCATCCGTTCGAGGGCATGCATAGCTATTGCCTTGGCACCGATATTGTGCTGATCGATGGTGTGACAGCTAACTAAAAGTGCCTTTCCCGCCCGCATGAACAGACTGGAACTGCTGAGTCAACTGCTACTTATGAAACCTATGTCTCATCAGCCTTTCACTGAGCTGCTGTCTATGCCATTCCATTCGGTCTGATTCTAACCACCCCTGCATCTTAATCTTCTGGGTTACTTACTGATTCAAGAGTGCGAAACGAAACGATGGATTAATTAAAGGGTGGATGTAGATAAAAATATATTTATATATATTATGTTTATATTCTATTGTGTTATTACATATATAGAATGACCTAAGCCCACCTCACTCTGAAAGGACATGCTGTTAAGTCATAGAGGGAGAGTAGGGGAGGCAGACTTACATGTTATCGGGACCGGATAATCATTCTATCCGCTGAAGAAACTCCCATGCTTTACGTTGGTTTCAAACCGACCACCCCCAAAAAAACTTGTATGCCTTTCTATTAATACCTTCGCTTAGCGCTTGGGAAACGTAGAATTATGGCATACGGTATGAGTTACAAAAGAGTATATCAATAAAATGAGACACCGTCGCCACTATGCGTCCGGTAAAGAGCCAAAAGACTGGGCAGAAGCTACAAGCTTTTTCATGGATCAGAGGCAACAGGCTTTGAAAGATTCGCAAAAAAAACCCACCTACTTATTTCCTCTGAATGTACCTGGACACGAATGAACATAACAGTTTATGAATCCACGTGCAAAGTAGAGCAAATCTCAGGTATGCTAGTATTCCTCGCAGAGCTCGCCCCCATAGGCTGCAATGGAGGCAAATGAAGTTAGGATAACGCCAGTTAGTAATAGTAACGTATAGTTCTCGGTTTGCTATGCATGCTTATGTTTCCTTGATCGAAGAAGAAATAGAGTTGGATGGATCAATAAATGGATCGCTCTCACTTGCCTGGACCTCTTGGGTGGGGTTGATCGCTATCGCTTGTCGTGGGTGGATTGAAGGTACGAAGTCGCTTGTCCGCGAAGCCGCTGGGAGCCTACCAGACTACTATTTACTTAAGGCCCGTATTGGCTAGAGCTTTATATAAAGCTCGAACTATATACATTCAGGCAGTTGTGCATGGTGCTGGCCCATCCGGAAGGATCAGAAAGATATGAATAATCTGAAGGATATCAGAAGGCTATTGCATTGGCCCAATCCGCATTATCGAGCCGATACTGCCTCCGCTACTGCCTGCTCTTCCTACTGCTGCCACCCTACTTTTATATCATTTGCATCGTGCTTCTCAACAAATTTTTCTACCCACTCGTAGGTAGTAACCATACCAGGGGTTTTTCCTTACTTCGCGCAGGGTCTGGGGTAAGGCAAACAACGTCTCGCCTATAAGAACCTAAATAGGCAAGGCCACTCTCCCTCCCTGGCTCTGATTGTGTACGTCTTCCCTATAAGAGTGCAGGAAGGCTGCTTATTCCCTCAACATTACGTAAAGGCTGCTGTATAGAGAAATAGAAATGCGTCCTATAGGAGGAGCATAGTTCATTCATTCCCGCGGAAGCAGGACTATGGAGCATACCTTCCCGCAGGTCCTTTTGCTCTTCCTATAGCCTTTCCTCAAAAAGAGGTGGCCTTTGGAAAAGAATCAAGTATTCCAGAACTGGCCTTGTTTACTTTCTTAGCTTAGTAGCTCAACTAGCAACCGGCCCCAGGCAATAGAGTTATATCTCTGGGTGGGGTTCGAGCATGCTTTATTTTCTCTGGTCCGGGTCAACCTTAATTGTGAGGGGCCACTTCACTCAATTTCACTAGCCAGCCGACCTCATTTTAGGAGATGGAATCCAATAAAACCTAACTTCATTTCACTCTTCCGGTTGAACACTTCCTACCTGGTAATACCCAACTACTTTCCTCTCACCCGAACTGTCTTTCTCGATCCCTGTACCTTTCTATCCTCCCACCGGGGACCCAGACTCAATTCAACAGGTGTATGCAAAGGTGGGATGCTTCCCGGGTGCTTGCCTACTTGGTTTGGTGCGTGCTTTAGCAATCTCGCTTGCCTCCTTTGTGTGTGGGTGATCACTATCGCTTGCATTAGCGTGCTTTGTTGGATCAATAACGCTCAATGGGGTTTATACAACACCTGGCATACCTGGATCAGAAAAGGTTTCAAATAACACAATAGATTTCAAAAACTTATTAAGTACTTATTGGGTGGGGGGCGTACCTCGGTCCTCATTCTTGGTTTCTTATTAATAAAAATGCTAGTTTGGGGTGTCCAATAAGAATCTCATCGGGACATCCAACTATATTTTAGTCTATATAAACCGTTTCTTGCCCTATGAAGGACAAGGGGGGCAGTTTGTAAAAAAACAAAAAACAGCGAGTGAGTTTGAGGTTAGTTAGTTTGTCCATAAGGAAGGCCGTGGTGCTTGTGGGTTAGTTATTTTCGTGTGTTTTTGTTTTCACTTATATAATGCAATAATGAATAAGTTGGGTTAGTTAGGTAACCAACCGAATCAACCATACTACCTATAATTTGTTACCCATTTAAAGGTCATGGCTATTATCCGGTTTAATCTTTTACTTGCAATTTGATTACTCATCCATCCGCTATACTTACTCTTAACTCATCCTTGGGAGGAGCCTATGTTACCTATTGGGAACTTACTTTAACCCCGCACTTACTTACTTTAACTCCGCCTTGGGTTGGAATAGCCTTTGAATACAACTATGCCTTCATACCTATGACCGAACGCACTACCCCTTGCCTGCATTACATTACCTATGACACCTTGCCCTCCTACCCTTACGACAACAGCCGCAGTCACTTAGCCATTGTATGTTCGCTAGATACCAGTCCCCCTAGAACACAACTATTTCTTTACGCTTTATGGTTAGCATATAATGGATGGCCGCATTAAGTCTGTATCATCGCCGCTTACTTTATGCTTTCTTTACACATTATGTCCTTATTAGTTGAGGAGCTTTATGTTTGTCAGTGAGCCTTCTATAGATATGAATACCCCCCTCGACCATCACACTTTCTGTTCTTTATTGTCATGACGGAGGAGGATCGTGATGGGACTTACCTTCTAAGATTTGATAGAGCTTGGACCTCTTCACCCATGTAAATCCACCAAGCTTCGGCCTCAGGCAATCCCAACAGGAAGAAGGACCACTAACTCATTGAACAGGCCCACGCAGCATGAGTTGTCACGATTTGCCGCCAACCATCATGAAATGAAATTACATCGTCTCCACCGACCTAGTATTTGGGGGTCCACCCACCTAGTCTTCTCTCCTTACATGGGCAGGGATCGATCCCCTTTACCACCCGGGTAAGCTGATCTACACGGTGCTTTCGAAAGTGGTGGGACTGCAGAAGGTTTATTAAACCGTAGGTAGTAAAGCCTTTATTTATGTCCAGAGATGAATCTTCAGTATGAGGCACCAACCTTACAACAACGATACGAGGGATATTTTGTTTTTTCAATTATGTTCCAACTAAGGTAACTAACTAACTTGCTTCAGAGAGGTCCTAATCTCACAAAGCTCCCGGGCTTGAGGAGGCTCGTTTAACTAGGCTTGGTTCTGCGAGGATGCGTAAGCAGGCTCGACCATAAGGGAGAGGACCTATTTTCCCGGCTCCAGGGCGGCTATTCTTCCAATGCTCCAGGGTTTGCTTCTGGGCCTATACATGTAACTTCCTTTCTCCCCCCGGTTTTCCGCATTTACGCCAGCTAATCAGGGATTCAATTTATCACTAGTACTATAGACTCTTGAGTGACGGGGGAATAGAAAAACAAGCCCTATTGGAGGTATGAGCATTCGGGGAAGCTCAGTGCTGGTGAGTCGAAAAGAATGTCGATATCGATTTTTTGGAGTATGAGCATTCGGGAGTCAAAAAGGTGGGTTTTGTACCCAACTGATAGAGATGCCATTACGGGAAGGGCTGGTCCATTACATAGGCGGTTTCAAACTGGCTCGATCCGGGCAATCTCGCTCTTCGATGTGTTAAGCTCAACATGAAATAGGGGTTGTCGTGATAACCCATTTCCACTACAATGAGTTTGGAAGCTACAGGCCGTAGATGCGAAGTGTCTGAACTCACCAGAAAGCTCCGATAGGTTATTGGTGATAGACGAACAGGGAAGGACGACTGAAGCGTGATTACATATATCCAAGTGGCGGCCGCTGCTCTTTGGGTAGGTCAAAGCTCTACGACCTACCTTCAACTTACGTCCAAACGTTAGCAGGCGCGGCTATACACCTTTCCTGGGCTACTATTAGGAGCAACCGATGTGAAGGAGATTCGGAACGGAGCGCAACGTTCACGAGTTACGGCCAGTGGGCCAACCCCTAGGACCCACCTCGGGCTCATGGAATCTCAAAGTAACAATACTTCGACCCAATGAGCAATTGAAACCCAGGGTGACTGCTATCCAAAGCGATATCAGCCCGTAGCTTCTATGCTAAAAGGACAACACCAGAGAAGGAGGCTGGCATCTACATTGGCTCGAAGCCGATCAGATAAGTGATTCTCAAGCCCAACTCCAAAACACACTATTATTCCCTCTCCTTTTAGTCGAGCAGCTCCGCCCCTAAATGGAGTATTGCACTTAGTCAACTGCTAGTATTGAACTAGGTATTGTTGTCTTTCCCACATTGACAAAGACCAGTTTGGTGTAGTGTGACCGGCCCGCCACAACAATGTGCATTTAGGTGCGTAGCTCTTTCCCGACAAAGGAGGGGAAGGGACAAAACATAATTTTAAAAGTTATTTATGTTGAAACTAGACCCAGAAGCAATCACTCAAAGCTCCTTAGCACCACAAATAATATTTGCCCAACATACTTTCCACTCCATCCCAAACCTGCTGAGAGTAACGACAGTAAATAAAAATAGAATCAGTTCCCTAATGACATATAGTACAACATTTGGTAAATTTATACCTTAATAGCCCTTTAACCATAAAAAAGATCCAATTAAGTAATGCCATGTCTAAAGAATGATAAAAAGTGAATTAATAACAATGCCACTTCAAGGTAATTTCTTACTTAACTGATAAGGAGAGGGGGAAACCTTTAAACCTTTTACATAAAACTATGGATTGCATTGATAGAAGCAAGATGCTCTACATCCTGGGTGGGGGAGATCTCCAGTGTTTCATTTGACTCCATCCTGCCGATCGTAGATAAAGCGCCTTAAAAGCCAAAATTTAGAAAGAAGAACTGCATTGTTAGTACAGTTTTCATTTATATATAATATTTTTCTATTTTTACAGTTTAATCAAAGCAGACACGGCTTGTGGGGGGTCTTATTAGAGAAGCACCGTAATAACCTTTCCTGCTACGGTTGTGAAAATAAGTAAGGAGTAAAGGTGGTACGGCAAATAATAAGGTCTTTTAAGCCCACCCTTCCAAGATCGTCTGGCTATTATATTAATATTATATATAAGGAAGTTCCTCAATGATCCCCGCTAAATATATTTACCGGAGCAATAGGCATAACTACTTAATATCCAGGGAAGGGGTGAAGGTAATATTCAAGTAAGAATAAAGCTGGTTGACCCGATTCTGCACGGAAAATAGGCAGGACCCCACCAACCAACGCACTAAGACAATTAATTAAGCAAGTGATCCTGGGCTACCAAATATAGTAGATCTGAAGGTGGTTAGTTAATAAAGAAGGGTAAGGCTTAAGTAGTCAGAACCTCTCCTGATAAGAGGGAAATAGTTTTCCCTCATAAGATTACTGAAGTTGTGGTATAGGGCTGCTTACATTTATAGCTCTTCAGGTAAGCAGTCAGTTAACTCACAAGTAAGGGATAAGGGTAAGGTCTAATAATGTGTTATGCTCTGGGGGCTTGAGCGAATGAAAATACTTTTTTATTCACCCTGGGTTAAATGAATGTGTGCGTGTCTGATTGAACTGATCTTTCCAGAAAAAATGGTTTTTCCAGACTCATTTTGCAATATTGTTCCCTATGGGGTGCCCCGTTATTTCCCGTCCCGTCGATTCCATCAAACCCATAAGAAAACCCAAAATAATTAGGTTGTTACAAATAAGGAAAAAAGCCTAATTATAAGGCTTTGGAAATTGCCGTTCAACTAAACTTCTTGCTTGGTAGGATTCTATTTTATCAATCCAGGAAGTGAAACTTATATATATGGTGATCTCATATATCAATGTTATGTAGAGATCTAGAGAAAAGTCAGTTTCATTTTGGCCAACAACTCGGGCTTCTTGGGGTGCAAGTATAAGAGCAAGCCCCATTGACCCAGATTATGCAGCAGGGGTTAAATTGGAGTGATAGAGAGAGAATCAGATTGAAATCTAGAAACAAGGTAAACGTTTCTATGGCGAGTCCCAGTGAAATGTATATATGCGAGTAGTATCATAGACTAGGAACATCGAGAACAGTTCTCGTCGAACAGCCAGCCGGGCTTGGTTCTCTTGGGAATGATCCTCATCAAATCTCCTGGGGATATAAACACAACAACAAGCTAGCTGGTGTGGATTATAATCCCTCCTAGGGCGGGTGGAAAGAGAAGGTGGGCAGTAACAGCTACAAAACTTCCTGTAAAAAGTTTAGATAAGTTGGCAATAAGTCCTGTGAGTAGTAGTCCAGTTGAGTATCCCGCCCGGGCTCCACCAAGCCGAGTAAGCGAGCCAATTCTTCTAAAGTCTAGCATCCTTTCTTTCACCTTACTATGTAAGTAGATCACCCACCGGCATGGAGTTAAAGGGCATCCTGGCAGAGAGGAACGAGGTGAGGTAATGAACCCGCGATACCAAAGGGGGTGAGGATACGAACCCGCTCGACCGATAGGGAGAGCAGACGAAACCAAAGCCCGACCCCAGGAGGTCGAGGTAACCAATCCGCGAGACCAAAGTGGTAGGGGGAGGGTATATAGTTTAGTCACAATAATATTCTTCACTTCTTCACAGGAGCTTGGGTAAGTAGATATTCGATATTGTATATGCACACTAATGGAGACTAGAAAATAAAGAGTTATTCTCTCCCAAGTAAAGTAGAAAGAAGCCCTAGTGATCAGTCAGCCCTAGAGAGGAGCCCTGGAGAGTGTATTCCCTCACACACAGCCCTATAGCTTCTTCTTTTCACAAGAGCTCAGGAAGATTGGTTCAGGTAGAGTAGAGATATGGCAACATCATATATGGAACACATCTTGATGCAAGGCAAGTAGATTAAGTAGATATGCAATATCTAGGTATATTAACATTTATTTATGTGAATTTAAGTGTCAACCTCTCCCTCGTACCTCAGGCGAGTCCCTCCGGGTCGTAGATATGTGATATCAAATATTAAATGGGTGTAGAGAAGAAGTATGGTTAATAACCAGGTAGATATGCAATATCATATAATAACACAAATATTTCTTCTCTTTGTTCTTCATGGCAAGTAAGTATCTATGCCAATATAATATGAAAACGTGGAGATGTAAATCCAAGTGGAAACGTAAATAAGCCAATATAGTATAGTAGTTATATGGTATCATCTAGAAACACGACGTAGGCACCAACTTCTCTATGTTGATATAATATATAATATATATATATATAAGTAAATATGGTGATATCATACATTAGAAATAGATAGAGTTCTTATCATTATTTTATATGAACAGACATTTCAACTTTATTTTGCATTTCCGGGTAGATATGGTGACATCATATATGCAACACAACGTATAGATCTAGCTAGATAGATATAGACTAGAAAAGTTCTTATTATATTTTCCATGCCATGATTCGGACTCCTTAAAATCTCTGGAAAATAGTTAGTTCTTGCACCACAAAGCTAGGTGGAACAGTTAATGGTCAGGACTTCTTCATAGTGACATCATCTATAAATATTGATTTATTTTTTAAGGTAAAATATAGAGATGGCAATTATTATTGAATATATGCAATTCTCATTGAAGCAACTATCTGGCAATATAATAGGTTAAACATATGACTATATCTTATATTAACAAGGTAGATATGCAAATATAAAATCACGTCTATGTGTTAGTATAATATGTTAGGAACATAAAGATGCAAGTTTATATCTGTTTTGCGCGGACGTAGAGATGCAATTAGTTCGACGTTTAGATGGTAGGCTAGTCCAGAAACGTATCAATGCAATATCACATATCAACACGTATCTATGTATATATCCAGTGTATATGAAAATGTAGAGCAGTAAAAACCCGAAATCAAGGGTCTGGGTAGAGATCAAATAAATGGCAACAAAGTTAAGTAGCCAGCATCAAATGTTAAAACGTCTGGTTGGAAAAGTGACACATCTCTATGGCAACATCATATATGAACACGTCTATATGTGGAGATCTAGTATTTGGGTTAAGAACTCTTAGCGGTGGAGTTCAATAGGAAGCTTCTTCTGAACTTTCCGCTAAAGCACTAGAGAAGATAGAGTCATTCAAATGGTGTTTTTCTTAATGGTGCAGCTTTGTTGAAGGGTTATCTAGCAGGGTGTTCAACATAGATAGGCAAAATAACACTTAGAAATATAATTTATTCAAATTGAAATAGGAGAATTGCAAAGTAATTCTTATTTATCAACTAGTGGGATAGTTCATTACAACTAATTAGAACACAAGTTGTCAGAGTTAGTTAAATGAACCTACATTGATCGTGTAGTTCAACGTGTAACCTGCTGCCTCTCTCTCTACGTGCACCTCTTCTACTAATAAAAGCTTGTATATTTGGGCTTGTTTCCAATGAGATCTTATTCCTCTCCGAAGCTCTCACAACAGAATAAGTCGTTAACCAAATCTATGCATCACCAGAGGGCTTCCTCTGTGTACAAACTAGCTTTTACTCTAAGCACTTAAGATGGTCTGGTAACGATCCGGTGAAAGCTTATTTGAATCCTACTAACTTGTTAATATAAGATATAGTCATATGTTTAACCTATTATATTGCCAGATAGTTGCTTCAATATAAAACTCTTATAAAAGCTTATTTGTGATAGGTAATCTTCCAATAATAAGGGTTATGCTCTAAAAGTAAGCTGTTGGTGCTAGGATATGTCCAGCTTAATCTTCCTATCTGAAGAAGCAGTGGAAGCTTCGTAGTAGCAGGTAAAAGAGGTGATAGTGGGTTTTGTGCATATGCATATGTATTCGGGTGCATATGTGTGTGTAGGCGGGCGTGCATGCGCTATAGGCAAGAAAGAAAGCTCATTGAGCTTAAAAGAATGATTTTAATGGGAATAAATTGAGTATTATGGGGTTTTATTTATAGAAACATCCAGGGGAAGGATCGGGAGCACATGGGGAGCTAGCCGGTGAAAAGATAGAAGGAATCCTTAATAAGTGAGATCTAGATAAATACGCGCTACTCTCTTTGGACTTGGTTTATCCGGCACTAGGGAGCTTATTAGGGCATTTTTATTCCATCCATATAGTGGGCCACTAGGGGTTTTTATTAAGGCTAGTTTCTATTGACCAAGGACACTAAAGCGAAGACACTAAATAGGTGTCAGGCTCTATGGGCGGGACTAACTGGTGGACTAAGCTAATATATTAAGTAAGGTTGTTTCTCTGCTGGACCAAGTAAGAAGACAAGACTATAAGACCTATCAGATGGGGAAATTCAGTGCATAAAGATATATGGTATATTCTGCAAAACCGATTGAACACCTATTCGGGATGGAAATTTAAGAACCAAAAGGTGGCATGTATATCCGGATCACAAGTTTGAATCTCACTCTCCGAAGCAATGTTAGCTCCAACAGCAAATTGATAGCTCCCAATGGTTAAAAAAAAAGAATGGTAAGTGACTAGAATATATGCATAATTTTTTTTCAATCCATCCATGAGACCATTAGGTACCTCAATGTGTGGTCCTGGCTCCAACATATTTGATTAGTGAGACTTAATCTTACTCTCCAAAGAACGGTCTCTGATGAAATATGACTTAAAGAAGAGATTGAATCTAACTCCTAGGAGATCTTATTCTCCGAGACTTGTAATAGTTTTCTCTTAATAAAATCTTCACTCCAATGGAGACTATAATACTTGTTTCTCTGGACCAAGGCACAAGACCAAAAGTGGCATCTGGGGGATGGGAAATTCACAAATGAAAAGGTGGCCATGGGTGTAGATCCAACAGCAGACTCAGGAACCCACTAGTATAGTAGTTCTGTCTCTACAGTTTAAGACAATCTTAAGTCCAATGAACGAGACTCTTACTTAAGGCTTGTTTCTCTGCTGCTGAACCAATAAGAGACTACTCTAGTGTTGTCCACAGGGGTCCAGGTGGGACTAAAAATGAATTAATAAGGCTTGTTTCTTAAGTAAGGCTTCCCCATCCAAATAGGGACTAGGTGTCCAGGTCCAATAGGTGCTAAGACTTCACAGCTAGTCCAGTTGTTCATAGGGAGTTATACAGCTATTTAAGACTAAAGCTAGTATATTGGGCTTACTGTAGTACAGACTAGTTAGGGCTTAGGCTTGTTTCCAATAAGAGATCTTCTTTTCTCCGACAACTCCATCCATTGAGAGCTGATTGAGAGCTGATTTGTGTTTACTTGAACTCCGATGAGATATAATTTAATCTTACTCTACAACGTGTTAGCTCTGACAAGATTAGTAAGAAAATAGCATCTTTTCATTATTCTTAGTGGCTATAACTCTACTACAGCAGCTTAAGACGGTCTTCACACAGATGCTCAAAGTGCATAGACAAAAAGAGTCTTTCTTATATGGCTTGTTTATCTGGCACTACTGGGTGGAGCTTAAGGCATTCCATCCATCCATAGGGGTAACTAGGTACAGTTCAATAGGGCTTTCACTCTCGCCGGGATTCGCACAAATAAAAAGGACGGTTTAACTCAAATAAAAGTGCATGGACTAATAAGATACTCTCTTAAAGCTGCTTGTTTCTAATGGACCAAGCAAGGCAAGACCTTAAGGACCACACTGAAGGTAAATTAAGGAAGAAAAGGTGGCATATGGGGATGGGAATTAAGCCACAAAAGGTGGCCCAGCAGTAGATCCAACAGCTGATCCAGAAGAAACTAACTTGTCTAGTAGCTATGTTTTTTATATAGCTTATGATCTTCACTCGGATCAAAGTGCTGCATATACTAAGATAGAGGCTTGTTTCTCTGCTGGCTGAACCAAGAAGACTAATAAAGGAGCTAGTGTCCAAAGGGGGCTATAGGCGTAACTAACAAGACTAATAAAGCTTGTTGGGCTTTCACTCTAAGCTTAAGACGGTCTTCAGATCAAAATAATGAAGTGGGTACAATAAAAGAATATATATATATACATCATTAGTTAAAGCTGTTAGACCAGTCAAATTGTGCAATCCCCGATGATCAATTTAGGAAGGAAAATACTTTTACAAGTCTCGGAAACAGATCTCTAACATTGGATTTGCCAATGGGTTATTTTGAGGAAAAACCCCTTAAGGTTATGCTAATTGAAAAGGCTATACAAACCTTGTTGAAAGGTGATAGGGGTATTGTATGGTACTTAAACTAAGCAGCCATAGATAAATAGAATTTGTAATTACACACAATATATAGTTGTTCTGTCAATTCAGCTTATGATTTTCACATGGATCAAAGGAATGGGCTAAGAGACTCTTTTAAGCTTGTTTATTCTCTGCTGGCTAGGCCAACCAAGTAGGTTGTTCTTTCACTTTACTGTGGGCTTTCGGTGTAGCACTGTGAATGGATGGGTGGCATAAAACTAAAGCAATTGGGTAAAAGATAGAATAATTATTAAGTGGTGATCCAGAAATTACGCTACACTCTTCTGGCTTGTTTCTCCGGCACTACTATGGGGGCTTAAGGCTTTACCATCCACCACTACTTAGGGGACTAGGCCCAACAGTTTCAATAGGGCTTGAACGGCAACAAAGGATGATCTTTACTTCGATGAGCGGGACCCTCTTCTTTAAAGGCTTGTTTCTCTGGACCCAAGGCATAGACTTAAAGCAAGTGTGCACAGGTTTCTCAAGGTGGGACCTAACTGAAGGGTCTCTTTAGGCTTGTTTCCGAAGCACTCTGCTGGGGCTTATTAAGGCCTTCCCAATGGGGGACTAGTCCAGCAGGTCCAATAGGTGCTAAGACTGAAGCTAGGTCCAGCAGGGCTCTTACTGTGCAGACTAAGGCTTGCTTAAGACTTGTTGTTCCCCCAAGGAGATATTCTTCTCCAACAACTCCATACCACCATGGGTTGTTATCAGAATTGAAAGTTCCTAAGGAATGGATGGGTCTTAATATAAGCATAAGCAAGTGGTGATAGGGCTTAAGCACTCTGCTGGGGCTTGTATCTGAAGGTTTTACATGGAACTAAAGAAAGACCTTTGTAGGGGGGGCATGGGTTCGGATAGTAGGAGGATGCGAGGAGCTAGGCATGGATGCTCTTATGAGAGGAGATTTAGGTGTAGGTGCTTTGATGATACGGCTATTCTCGGGGGTGTGCATGTCTCTCAGATGAGGCGTGTTCCGCTTGTTCTGACGATGACGAGGAAGCATGTGGGTGTTTTGTCCACTTGTTTTCCGATAAGGAGTTATTCGCTTCTGACGATACATACAATACCTACTTCCAAAGAATAGATGGATATATAGACATTGAATTGAATGGTCTTCGGCGGATTAAACAACACTCGCTCCGGCCAGAGAGCCAGAGCCAGTTCCCGAAATGCATGATTTGTAGGAGTTCCAATAAAGTCGCAAGTAAGTAACCCTTTATCCTTCTTTCACTTATATATTAAAAAACTACCCTCCAGAATTGACAGCAGATTGAAATAGCCAAAGAGAGACAGCCAACAGATGTTAAATAGCTAAATAGAGACGGATAGAGAAATGCCTGCTGGCCGGAAGGAGCTGCCAGATGAGCGATAGAAAAGGACGCTGGCGCTCAGCTTCAACCCGGAAAACCAACTATGCTTCGCTTTGCTTTGCTACGCTTCAACCTGGCTGGGTGGGATAAAACTAGGGAATATTTAAGATTAAAGTTATTCATTCAAATATTTGCGTATTTCATATTCTTATTGAAAAGAAGGAAGGACATATTTGAAACACACGTACTAGGTCACTTGATGGAGCAACTAAGTACTACGGGATAAAGTATCTCTCCAAAGAGAAAATATATGTTTGAAATAATAGAACTTCTAGCTAGAATTAGTTCTTATCTTTCTATGTATTGGAAGGAAATAATCTTCCTCCATATATAATGAAATAGATTGCATCAACTCCCGAACAAAGTGAAGTCAATGACCCAGGTAATTTAGTTAGTTATATTCTCTCTTCCTTCCCCTCATTCCATCCATTCTGGCACCCCTGAAGGGAGGGTTGGTTGAAGAGGGGGTGTATAGCTAAGTTGGTGGAGCATCGGGCCTTGAATGGTCGCAGGTTCAAGGGCTTTTTGAAACACACCTTCTTATTGACTTACCTTCTTAACTTGTCTTACCTTAATTGTTTAAATAGGACCTCCCAGGAGTAAGCATAGTTCGTAATAGTTTGTATAGGTCCTACCAAGAGCTACGCCCGCCGGAATATGAAATCATGTTCACAGACCAAAAGCACAAGCAAAGCTATTTGCTAGTTTACCTGGAAACAACAAAGATAGGACAATACTTAGGGTGCTTTTTTCATTTAGACAGAATGGAACTGGAACTAACTGCGGCACCTGGCAAAAACAAAGAATGGAACACGTAATGGAGCAGGAGTAAGTAATTCAGCTTAGATATATTTACCAGTCTTTTCTTTAGACACAAAATTGCTTTAGAACGCATGGCAGACACGATGATAGATAGATTCATCGTTGATCACGTGCCACCTGGGTACCTTACGTTTTCTAAGCGGGTGCGTCCGATGTGGATACCTGCTGCAACTGTTGAGCAGGGGCCTCGAACCCCTCTACTCGTATACCGCCGGATCCACATGTATAAAATCCATAGAAAAGAGGATTCGCTTGAGCAACACATGCATTTCAGAACGTTTCTCGGATTGACGGGAACAACTTCTTTGGCAACCCGTATAGCTCTTAGTTTTCTACTCGCTCTGCACCTCGGCTTTTGTGTATATCTTCTCAAGCATCCCCACCTTCTTATTGTTCTATCTTATCCGCTGCGCACCTCTACTCTTGATGATCTCGCGGGCGGGCTTGCTTGGGCATTTTTCACCTTTTTAAAATACTATTTACCACTTGGTTTTGACCGGACCAGCATGGCTTTTATATCATGCTTTAGGGACGAAGTTGGCTGGTCGTCTTACTTCTTGATTGATCGGACGAGGTGCGAAGCCGCTTCGAATTCAACATTTGGGGAGTGCGTGCCCCAACCCCGACCTTTAGATGAAATCGAATTAATGGTTACAACGAGGAATAAGTTTAGGCCATCCGGACCCCATACTTTTTTAGACCTTAGCTTACAGATATTTACTGGTCGAACAAGATTGGTTGAGACATCCGGACAGTTCAGGCCCCTCCCTCAAAAGGAGAGGAGCACAAGCTTCAGGTCGTCCCTCCCCCTTTCCTTTTAGTTTCAATATAGCCATGTTTGGAGAAACGTGTATACTCCTAGACTTATAGTTTCATCCTAATCATCAAATCTTTTGAGAGAGAGGCAGACCCTTCCTTCACTGCTGAGCTTACTTTACGTCTTCGGACAAGGAAGAAGGTTCTTTGCTTCCATCCTTGGGTGGGGCGGTAGAGCCATGCCACCTTCTTTCATTAGTTCATTTTCCCGATATCGAGGCGTGCTATGGCTGAGGATGGGATCAAAGGCTGGTCGTATGATGAAAGTAGCAAAGAAAGGACGTGGATTTAAGAGAGGCAGGTCCTTAGGCAATTATGACTGAAAAACAGTTGGATTTAAGAAGCTAATGACTCTTTGAAATGCCCATTATTTCTCATTTATTGTAAGCACAATTTATGACTTGACCAAACCCCCCGATTTCTCAATTGGGTTGGATCAACCAGAACCACCCCACCTGGTGCCTTCAGACCGAGGTAGCCCGGAATCAGAAATGAGTTAACAAGCCGATCGGGCTTTAGAGAAGAGACTTCTTTTTTATCTTATCACAAAGGAAGAAAGAAACCATAACCTTGGTTGGCGCTTAACGTGCTCGAGAAAGTAGATGCTTAGACAGAACTGAACTTTTAGATTGGAAGGAATTTTTTATTGAGTGGGTGAGCACTTAGACCACCCCACTTATATACCTTTCTCAACTTACTTGATTAATGTTTGTGCGTGACCTGCTGCTAACAACAACCTAACCACCCTTGACCAGCTCAATTACCTGAACTTAGTCATTGGACAGCCTTGCTTAGACACTTTTCCTTTCCTATCTCGCTTAGTTTCCACGCGCCTGCCGCCCGTGCTCTATCCTACAGTCAAGCCCGTATACCGACCCGCCATGCAAGCAAGTGCAAGCGTCGGGAGTTTTTTATAATCGCTAAGGGCTCAGAAGTTGAAGTTCCGCTTAGGCCTACAGAAAAGGTTACCACCCCTTCCCATCTGGTAACATCCATTCTAACTGATCAAATCAAAAACTCCCTCTCTCCACGGATAGGGGGGGGGGAGGGAAAAGCTAGGATATTAATGGGATTGCTGCTTGCTGGGAGAATCACAGCTGGGGGAAGGAAGGTCCACGGAATTAAACCGAAACGCGCAAGAAATAAGAGCAAAAATGTGAAT
>Ga0233342_1000022_pt1 | contig 44922 bp, 28 predicted proteins | sample GEONDECOMP273_FD_180706 | JGI IMG/M metagenome (GOLD analysis project Ga0233342, IMG submission 180706) | Leaf litter microbial communities from Shasta-Trinity National Forest, California, United States - GEON-DECOMP-273 | ecosystem: Environmental > Terrestrial > Plant litter > Unclassified...
AGCATCTTTAGGTATAATAAGTAAGTAAGTGAAACTATTAAAAAAAATATATATATATATGATGAATCTCGCTTCCGAACTAGCAAGCACTACGACTGCTTTTGGATCTGTAACTGCTCCAGGTGGTGGTACTGGGACTGGGTCTAGCTCACGAAGGTCAGAATATCGGCATCTTTAGGTATAATAATATGGTGCACCACGAACATAAAACTCTGGATCACGATATGGGTCTCGCTCTTCTTATTAAGAGATCGTCATCTCGAAAACGAAAATATTAACCTGGCTCTCGATCAACCAAATCTCATCGGCTGCTTAAACTACTGAAACTATAGGTGCTACTGGCATTTACTTCTTACTTACCTCAAGACGGATATGCCGCTGGGGGGTATCCTCCCTTTGCTCCCTACGCCAACGCTTACTCTACTCGTGCCTATGCTTTTGCTTCTGCTCTATTAAAAAGGTCATTAACTGAGTCTGGATCTCGATCTCGTCCTGTCAACATATAACCTCCATTTTTCGGGGGGAAAACGGTAGAATTCTCTATCTATAGTTGCTCACGCACATAGTTGCTGGTCTTATTAGCAGCTACTCCCGAAATAACTTATAACCTGATTTGAAAGTCTCATGTCGACTATTTAATATATTAAGAGGAAAGTTCTTTGGGTAAGGAATTAATGCACTTTACCTAAATAAGTCACTATTATTACGTATATAGTATAATACAGTTCTCTAACCTCCCTCGGGGAATTTAGTAGTTAGGCACCTATACTAGGTCGATCGGCCAGAATGGTTAAATGGGTTCGGCTTGCATTCATTAAGATGGAAAAACTATTTTGGAATGTTGCTCCCTCGACAAGAAAGAATGCTGCATTGGTAAGGGCCCTCGACTACTTACTACAGATAGATCGTCATTTACGTTCCTCGCTCGAATTATATAGATGTTCACCCAGTGAAAGTTTTATTCCTAAGTTGGCCAGGTAAACTACGTACGCATATTCGTTGCCTGGGGTGCTTTATATATAAGGTCGAGGGCGGGCCTCTATGGTGCTTTGCCAAATGGGATAGATATATTCGTATCGTAGTATGACCTATGAGAAAAGAATGAGATTGATGGAGGTCCCACTGGACATACTGCCTTCTCTAGCCATACGGGTTGAGGCCAAAGGAGCCCTACCTCGTACTTCTATGGCTGGGCTGATAATAAAAATGTCCCTCAAAAATGCGGAAAGATGACCTTGGCAGATGCATGTGTATTCACATAATAAATTGATTATGGAAAGCTTATAAGTAAGTATTTACTTAAATTATTGCCAGGTTCAATATAATATGTAGGCCCTTGGTATGTATATTAGGGATTGAATAACTCGGATCCACTCATCCCAACGAATCAGGGTAGGGATCCATCCTTCCTTATACCCCCCAGGATTTCAATGACTTCGAAATCTGCATAGGTCTTTCTTTACACCAGCAAGATCATTTTCAACGTCCTCCAGGTACCCAACTGGTAAAAAAATCAGTATTGGTCTGCCATCCGCAACTGTATAGGTTAAGAAACTAGCTTTGGCTTCCCCATGGTTGGTTTACCAAGACTTCTTTTAATGTTTACATATAAGCCCAAAGAAGCATAACATCCTTGATGTAATGGCTATCAACTTAAGATCCAAGCGTAATTCTTATTTTCCTATATGTATTCTTCGTATTTTCTTAACCCGGGACTGCCTTTCAGGAAGGTTAGCAGCAATGTAATCTTCTGAGTTATTTTGACCTCCGACAACAGATTTTATGGTGTTCCGCAACCGTGAGGTGAGTTGCTAATCTTATAGGATATCATAGAACATATGTCACACTATATATAATAAATATCTAGATTAGAGAAGTGGGGCTTAGCTTTGGGAGGTCTATTCACTTATATAAATAAATAATGGCTTGTGCAGTGGTATAGGGAACGGCAAAAAACGGCTTTAGTAAATAAGCTTTTGTGAACGGAGTTCTTTGTACTGTGAACGAATTTGTGCACTGAATGAAACGGAGAGAGCAAGGTAGGTAGGTGCACGGATGATTGGAGTCTGATGCTGAGGCTGTTACGGGAGGGGTTGTACCCCATGATATGCATACTAATGTGTAGTAGGTCTTATTCGTAGTATCCCAAGTAGGAGTTTAAGGAAGCTTACAAGTAGTAGGTCTGATGCACAGGTTCCCAAGGCAATTACCACCACCAAAGGCTAGTTCCAAGGCATGGGTGTAAGGCCCGATGGGGGGGGTTGTTCCAAGGGCGACATAATAGGAGTGTCAGGATGTTTCCAAGGCTGATGCGTTCTATAACAATAGTTTCAGTATGTTGTTCCCAAGGAGTAGGTATGAGGATGAAGTTTCCAAGAAGGTCTCGAGGGCAGAGGATCAAGGGTCTAGGGATGAGGTATAAAAAGATATTAAATAGACGTAATTATACGAGAAGAAGCTAATCAACTTATATGCTTTTCCTTCCCTCCTTATATTTGGATCGAGAGCAAACCCGCCCAAAATTACTTCTTTTTTACGGCCAGCAAGCCGGTGGCTCAGGCTCAAAGCAAATGATTCAATCCTGGCTCTCAAAGGTAAACGCAGTGAATAAAGGACCTATTTCATTCCACTTTTATTGTATTTGTATTCCCTTTGCTAGCTCCTGGATTTAGACAACAATGTAAATTTATGCTGGAACTGCGCTAATCCGGGTGCCAAGCCTGGAATGGCTTCGCCAACCTGCTAGAATAAAGCAATGCTATGGGCACTTGAGCATGCTGGAAAAAAGAAACAGTATTTTAAACATGATTTTATATAAACCTCGGAACACTAAAACTGGATTTTTATTCTTAATGAAAGATGCCCTTTCAAAACATTCCTCTATGATAACCGGGATGCCCTAATAACTTATTGGGTGGGGGGGGCTTCATCAGCGAGATAAAAAAGACCCCTATAGCAGCCTCACTTACCAGTATCATTGTCAGGAAGTAGTCATTGACAACGACAGCCGGTCAAGAGCCAATCTTTTTTCCAATCAGAGCCCATATAGGCCATACCCTGAATCTCTTTACCTCAACCTACTAGAACCTCGACCTAAAACCTCTTACTCCAACTTGACCCTCTACCCTACAGATAAATATACTTAGACCCTTGACCTCAAACTATACCCTCGACGGAGGAAACAGAGACCTCGACCCTCAAACTATACCCTGGAACAATATAGAGCCTTTAGAATGTGGGTGATTACCCGGGCTAGACGGAAGGAATGACCAAGCTTTATATATTATATTATTCGCTTTTTAAGTGAGGTTCATACAACATTATGACATAGCCCCACCAACCCCTTCCTGGATAAATCCCAGGATGCTTAACAGGATACATTAATGCTTTAAGTGTTACCGATGGAGTTGTCCGAATTTAAGATATATGGAAGCTGCTGAGCGAACCAGAGTGGAATAAGCCCAGTCGTGTGAGTCAGGTGGGTCACCGATACTGATTGGATTCTGACAATGATGCGGGGAGGCTGGCCGGGAAGGAGCCGACAAAGTAATGGGGACCGAAGAAGTCGTATGAGGTAGGTACCCGAGTCCACGAACCTATGATACTGGCATTACGTGTTACCTATTAACGAATCACGGCTTATGATTAACGGTTACGGCTTAACCTAGCCATTCAAATATTCCATTACCTATCCATCCTAACCCCTCTGGCCGAACCTTTACCATACTCATACCTCCTTGGGACCAGACTTACCTTGGGAACCTATGACTTCAACTTGAGATCTCCAGCCTTTTACCTTAGACCTCTCACCTAGCTAAAATACTACACACAGGCTCTGACTTCACCTTTAAATCCGCATTACCACATTCAGTCAGTTCAATCCCCAACAGTTGCAATACCCCTCCCTGGAAATGGTATGTGTGTTACCATTTATACTGGACCAGACACCTTACACAAAAGGAGGTGTGCGTTAACAGCTCGGTACGTTACCAGGAAATTACTTGTTAGTTATCAAAGGAAGTTGAAACAATCCGAAGTTGTTTAATTTGGTTATGTAACTTTCCTGTGGTTTGTATTGCTTCTGCGACTCCTCATGGTTCTTTTTCATTCTAATCGTAGTTAATAATTGCTGTTTCATAAACCCGGCCTTCGTTAGCCTTGGAACAGCGAATCCAAAACCTGACAAAAGCAGCACCACCCCCATATTAGATAACCCTCACCTATTGTAGGAGAGCGAAGGAGCACATTTCCATTTTGTTATTCCGTCTATCCCTATGCCCAGCTTTCTTTTTATAACCAGACTTCAGCCAGCTCAGAAAGATGCCAGCTATGAAGCTGCATGGACTGTGCCCTATGGGGATTGTAGTGCCGTTCAAGCCCTAGAGTTTAAGCTTTAGTCTAATGAGGCAGCTTGTTAGAAGTGATCTGCTTGGTTGACTTGATATGATTTTTATAAGTTTTATGATTGGTGGAATGGGGATCTGCTTGTGAGAAGTGAGCTGTTGTGATGTCCCTTTCGAAAGGCTCCTGGCTATAGGTGGCTGTTGACTCCTGGCATCTGTGGGATCGAGCAGAGGACTCATGGTTGGCATACTCCAGGCAGAAGACTTATGGTTGTAATAATACTCCCGGCAGAAACTCATGATCCAGCTCCTCAAGATAAATTGGTCCATGCTCCTCAACATTGATTGGACTATGCTCTTCACATGCTTAATCAACGTAAGTAACAGCATGACTGGACGTCTAACCTTACAGGTCGAGATCAGCCAGCGATCTAATGCATCCCAGCAGCTAGGCCAGCAGCCATCAATCTGAGCAAGAGCGGTAGCAGGAGCTTTTTAATTAAATGGCACACGCCCGCACCCTCATCAGGATAAACAGAGCACACCTCCCCAACAATAAAATCCCGCCCCTTACTGTAAGCAACATCCCGCCATCATAAGGAAACGCCGTGAAAAGGCATTGTTCAGTAAGAAGAAGATCCACTTATGTGTTCCGATGAATGTCCATTAGCCCCTCAAAGGCGGTTTTATTAATAAAAAAAAAGCGAATTATACAGTTTTCTAAGCTGGTCCAAGCGAACTTTGTGTCTGCGCCGAACGTGGAAAGCGCTAGCTAAATAAATATATAAATCACTTGTATAAACAGGCTACCTCCCTTCCTTCCTCCGCTCCCTTAATGTCACTACCTTCCTGGCGTGAAAGCGACAATGTGGTCTGGCGCAAGATCCTTAACAGGTTCATCATAAGTAATGATCGCCATGTTATCAATTCAATCCATTCGATGTAAGAACCTGTTGTTCCGTAAGCGTGAGGTAGAGTATCGAGGGTCGAGGTCAAGGGTTGAGGTTCAAGGGTCGATGGCTGTAGTTCCGTTGATTCATAGATAAACTTCCAGAAATGGCCATGTTCATTAAGAATAAAATCCATTTATGTGCCCCGATGAGTATGGATGGATTCATCGAACCCCTTAAAGTAAGGTTGTGACAAAGGTGCGAAGCCGCTTGTCCTTCCGAGGGCAAGGAAAAACGCCAATATGGATAAGGTTTTTCAATCTGTCCCAACCAAACCAAACATGGATTCAACGGGTTGTTTATTTATGGAATGGGGTGCTAAGGATCACCTATTAAAATGGCACATTTCAACTTATATATGCTAGTATCATATGTATTTAGTCCACACGCACTCAGAACTACTGACAATGGCAAAGTTCAACGTAGAGATGCGAGTCAAAAGTAGTGAGGTACGGAGTAAGGTGGAAACCAAATAAACAATCAATCTCATTCAGTCAGTGGATCGATGGGGCTTCTCCTCTCGGCATGGGTAACTTCTCTCTAGCTATGATGGGGACATATCGACTCGGGTATGATGTTGGCTTTAAAGGGGGCTACTTCTCGACTCGGATATGTTGGATGAAAGGGGGACTTATCCATTGGGTAAGGCCGTATGGGTCTAACTGTATGGCTACGATTGGCTATGACTTACTATGACTATGTCTGACTATGACTAGAGCTTCTAGCTATGACCTTACCTTCTCTTCTAGTATGACTGTCTTATGGCTATGACTGGCTATGACTGACTATGACTGGTTTGCAATTACTGGTGTGATTGGCTATGACTGGTGGGCTATATGATTGACACTTACTCCGGGTACTCACTGATATGAATGAATGGCTATTGTTGTATATGAAAAGTGGAAAATGCTCGGCTTACAATGACTGGTTGGCTACAAGTACTGGGCAATGATGTGCTAGCAATGCCCCTATGGCTGTGAATCACCTGGCTCCGTACCATACGTGTTGGGTGGATGTTATATGTTGTGATGTTTACTCAGGTATGTTATAAAATGGGGCAATGATAAAGCAAGCAAAAGTCAAGTTATTCATCTCCTGGGATAGCAAGATTAAGCACCTTTGGCAAGGAGCAAGTTGGATCGATCAGCAAGCAATAGGTTTCACTGTGTATTTTAGGTGTTGTCACGGTTTCATGAGTTATCCTCTCTTGGTTTAACTACTATGTTGGTTGACCGGGTTCTGTTATGATGGTGCACTCTCTCCTCTTGGGTATGGGTGTGGTCCTTATTTACTGGCCATCTGGCGATGACCTTCTGGCAAAAACTGGGCCTATGACCGGAAAAGACCTCCTGCCAATGACCACTAGCTATTGTTGACAATGATTGGCTATGCGAGGTTGCTCAATGTGCAGCTATGTGAAGTGCTCTATGAAACGGTGACGTAAGAACGCCATCGTGTTCCGTAGGAGCCCCGTCCCGTTGGGTAACTTATCCTCTCGGAAAAAATGCAGGTGACTAAGGTATATGGTAACATGTGGTCCTTCCTTCTCCTCTCCATTGAAGGGTAACTTCTCTTCTCTATCTCTCGGGGTCTATATGGCTATGACTTACTATGACTACTGGCTACTGCAACTGTTTTTGACGGACTGCGACTGTCTCTGATTGGCTAATGTTCTGACTGACTATAACTGGTGGTTGTCTATGAATGTATGATCGTCGAATTGTGAATCAACATTTGTAACGCCTCTTCAGTCCAACTATCCCCGGTAAGAGCATTCATTACCAAGGGTACTTAGTGAGTGGAACTTTATAACGCGAAGCGTACCTGTTCTCTATACCGTATTTAGCCACAATTTATACTCTAATTGGTAATCATTATTTTGCACCATAATTTTGCACCATAATCTCATGTGGCACTATGCGACTCAAATGGGTAATCAACGTACGTCTATAACGCAATGTGGTATCTGATCTTGTTGGGATTTCGTGTCTATCAATCTTGGTTTGTGGTTTGTGTAGCCCCTGGTGGTGATCTGGCTCTAGCTAGTGGGTCTCAAGATATCGTAGGTATAATTGATCGGGTCTATATCTAAGCGCTATCAGTGATTTATCAATCGATCCTATTTCGGAAAGATCGGCCGTCAATCAATAAGCGGACATCGGAAAGGAAGCGGAAACGAACTTAAAATGGACATAATGCGTACAGAGAGCGAACAGAATATTGATATCATGCGGACTTAAAGCCATACGGCGGGAAGGATAAAACATAAAGCGGAGTTAAAGTGGCCATCATACGGACAGAAAGTGGCTTCACGCGTATTGAAAGAAGGCAAGCTCAAGCAAGGTTCGTCGTTCAGAGGCCATAGGGCAGAGGCAGTATGTATAAGAGTGTAAGTGAGGCCCCAAGTAGTATTTACAAAGGCTAGTACAAAGGCTGTAGGTATTATGTTTCCAAGTTGGTACCAGTGCTGTTGGGTGGATGTATCGTTTCTGTTTCCGTTATTGTTTGTGGTATCGTGGGCTCATTCGGTGGGATCATATATTGGAAGGTGGGATCATAATTAAGCAAGTACGAAAAGAAAGTAGAAATAAGCAAGCAAATAAGGTGTGATTCATTATTTCTGTATTCGTTCTGATAACCCCCAGCCTTATCGCGTTTGATTATGATGACCTCAGCCTCATCCTATTGTGGTAATAGGTCTGTTACCCATCTTCCAATGCCTATCATTCATGGTGATCCCGTTGATTGGCCTGTCTCTGGGTTGTCTGGGTCAGGCTGGCTGGGTTGTCAATTGGAAGCGGTTGAAGTTCTTGAAGCGTTTCTTCTTTGTGTGAAGCCATTCTATCTAAGCGTATTTATTGGTCCCTTTCTTTTTTCCATCCTTTCATAAGGCCTTCTTTCCCGTCTAGGGCAAGGAACTAGTCCAAGTAGTGGTCGTAATCCCCGACTCTTAGAAAGAAAAAGACTAGTGCTTAGGTATTGTGCTATTAATAAAAATCCCAATAGCGAGCACTCTTAATAGTATAGGGACTACCCACTACTGAAGAACAGGCCGACCTCATTGGATACCCGGCAATAGAGATCCTATTTTTGCATTCTATTTTTGATCTAACGAAAGGTGGGAATGCTAGGGCAAGGATATGGTAATAAGTAAACTAAATGTTAGGGTAATGAATGGATTATTATTCTTATTATACGATTTATGAATGAAGACAGCATTGCGAGGAGATGCTGCTTCCCTTGAATGTTAGTATCCGCTACCCACCTATCTTTCACTTTTAACCCTAGAACCTTTTGATGAATGAGGCGCTTTGGAGGTATTGCTATTAACCCTTCTAGTTTCCGGGCGGGATGGAATGGGCTTCGGTACCTGCCTTTACTTAAGTTTTACCATATAGGGCACCTCCCATAGAGCTTTTGGACCGCCTTGCATACAGCATTCACAGACAGATCTGCAATCATACTTGCTTAAATATGGAGAGTGCCTTTTTTGGTATCACTATGGCCTATTGTTCCGAGCCTTGGCCGATACTTTTTTAATCAATTAGAATAACCCACTGCATACCTGCCTTTCTTTTAATGCCTGCCACCTTTACCCACCTAGAGACCTAGACTAGACCGCTTGGATGAATGAAGCGCTTAGTGAGTCGGGAATGCTATGATCCCTTTAGAAGCGCCGTATGGGATAGGATGGGATGGGGATTCTCCTCTAAGGCAGGTGCAGAAGGAGGTGTACAGCAATAAGATTCCCATCAATCTTAAAAAGGAAGGCACCGGGTGGGGAGCTGGACCAAGTTAATAAGGGTAGTGTCAAAAGACTATCCATAAGAAATAAGGTTGTTATCAAAAGTATAGTCCGTCGCATATTCCACAAAAGATTTGGTGGAGATGCAGAGCGAAAAGAAACACAAAAGTCGAGCGAGGTACTCAATAACCTACTATTTAAGGTGGGGAAAGCTTTGCCAACCACGCTTTGCTTTGGGCAGGTAAAGAGAGCTGAAAGGGAGGGCCTTCTCCGGTCTTTATTGGGACGGTCAGGTAGATTAGGTCTAACGTTACCAGCTTCGTAAGCACCAATTTAGAGCCCGGTGCAAATACAGAGCCCAAGTCTTATGCTCGTGATCGATAGCCTGTGATTCCTACAACCTTCGTGTTCGAGAGCAGATCCAAAGCCAGCCAGTACCTTCCGCCTGCCTTCGACTAACTCTATCTGGGAGGTTATCCGACTTATTACTTGTACTTGCTCTTCTACTGGCTTGGGGAAAAAGAGAAAAAGACTTCGTTCCTCGCTTCGTATAATTTATCACTCTCGGCTGACCCACTGTCACTGATTGTCTCCAGCCCAGCCAAATTCAATATCCCAACCAAGTAGCCCCGCCCCTGATCCCAACCCAGCTCTGCCCGGCTTCCAATGCTCGGCTATGTAACCCTAAGTGCTGCTACATGGGGTCTATATATCACAGATATACAGGGATAAAACCACCCCAAGCCAGTCCACACTTGATAGTGTTTGATCAAAAGCCCACATAAAGAGAAAATAAATGAGAGAGCACTTTAATTATATAGCAACAAATAACCTCCTATTATATCTGAAATATTGGCTTTCATTCCCGCATATCTTATTCCCTTCCCACGTAGCGTTCCACTCCTTTAATGCTGGGTTATGTTGCCCACTATCCATTCTATTCCGGCAAGTCATAGAGAGAACACTATTCTATTTTATTAAAGAGCTATTCAATTAACAAGCTCTCCTCTTAATATTGCTCAGATTCTATTTCATAGGTTCCCGCCGCATATTATTGCTATTTCCGCGTAGCGTTCCACTCAAGTGCTTTAGGGAGAGGAGCGAGGGACGAGCCGCTCCCCCGACCATCAGGAGGGGAAGGGTCCCCACTATTCTATTCTTTTATTTTCCGGCAAGCGAGAGAGCTAATCCGTGTAACCAACATCAACAACATCAACTAACCTCACCTAATTGGTAACAACCTCACACAAACACTCGGTATGAGGTATGATTTACGTATAAAAAAAGCATGGGTTGAAACTAAATAAACTACTCTTCTATCAGCTGTTATTGTGTTCGTATGAGTTCCAATATAGATTATTATTTATCAATGCCTGGATCCCCCTCCCTGCCATCTCTGTCTTACGTCCGAGATAGAGCCCCATGAAGTGGGTTGTGCCAATTACTGGTTGTCAATAGTGGGAATAAACCAATGGAATTAATACAATATCAATAATATATGATCTCGCATCGATACATCCAAAAGGAAATAATAAATAGTGTCCCATTCTTTGAAGCTGCCAGTCTGACATATATGATAGTAGCCCAGACCTCTGATGAGGTTGCACAACCGATAGGGTAGGGGTTGTTATCTCCATGGTCTCATCAGGTTGTTTGGTCGGGGCAGGCACCCATGCATGTTCATTGAGACAAACAATATGACAACTTCATATCATTTGAGGTTGTGGAGCAATGGCAACCTCTTGTTTAGGTAGGGGGGAACGACAACAATCAATATTTCCCATTGACTAAATAATAAAATCCAGTTTAGTTTCCAAAGGGAATATGACCTCTTCCCCCAGAAAAAGGCTATCTTATTTAGATTTCTAAAAACTATAAAATTTGGATGTTTTGGTGGAGCTGTTGTTCCCACCTTCCCTGGGTCAAACAAACCAGAGCTCTATATTTAGTTAAGTTCTATAGATCGAGTCTCAACATCCATTATCAGAGAGAAACGAGTATGGTAAATATTTTATAACCAATAAAATACAGTTGATTGACCCGACAAAGGGTAAATTTATTATTCTATATTTACCATCTGACTCAATCAAAACGAGGTTTATTAAATCCGAACAGCAAATCAGACGAAATGTGGGGAGTGGGGCTATGTAGTGGTGCCCATGCCAATATGTAAGGCTAATGTGTGCATGGGCTTTACTCTACTTTAGCAGCAGAATATTTTAACTAAGGAAGGGGACTTATTGCAGCAGCATAGTTTATCTGCCGCCGATGTGGGACTTCCTATATGCAAGCCAGCAAAAATAGGAAGCCTGCCGATATGCGCGATAGCTCCTTGTGTATGGCAGCAACATGGCTCAAGGTGGAAACAAACATGGGAGGATTTTCATCTTACTGATTAACCTCACTCACTAACTTCCTGGGTGGGAACTTGAAGAGCTGAAATGATTTATGTAAACTGGGCCTGTCCTCCCAACCAACTAACAACAACATGGGTTCAACCAGTTTTATTTATGGATCGGAGGGGATATTTGACTTAGCGCAACCATTCCCCAAATTACTCCCATCCAACTGGTGGCATTACTAGCGGCTAAGGGGGAGCTCTTAGTTATTATCTTCACGAAATAGAGTTATGGGGACTATGTCGAGGTACTATGACTGCTGGTCCTATTAATAAAATGTGGAGTAAACCATTCCCGAGGTACAAGGGAATGCACCGAAGGGTCGTAGAGATGCAACATTGTATATTGGATTTATCCCCTTATTTTGTTGGCCCATTGTATCACTTAGGAGTAATATAACCCCCATAGAGGTATTGGATTAGTCCCATTGGGCGTATTCCCTCTACTCCCAATCTACCCTCTAAATAATTGAGTTATTAATTATATGAAATGCCATTTTCATAAATAAAAATAAAAATGTTAGCTGGCGAAGGTTTTTTGATCAACCGGGACCAAGCCTGCTAAAAGTTATGTCTTCCAAAAAGTTATTTCTTCCATAGTAAACTTGAGCAATGAGAGGATTCTTCGGGGGGGGTATAGTTTTGGCTTGTAGAAGCTATATATCTAAATATTGATCCATCTATAACTCTGACCAGGCAAAGGAAAGTTTGGAGGTTTTAAAAATGTATAAAAGGGGTTCTATTATAAGCTAAGCTTTTGTTGGCGTTGAGATTGATGATGAACTTTGGATGGTCGTTACGAGGTTCGATTCCTCGGTGCCGCGGCAAGAATATCATATGATGGTTCTCCTATATATAATTATTAGTAGTCGCTCGATCGATCTTAGCTCGTGGTTTCAATGGTTCTCTGGCCAGCCACAATATTGGCTAGACCCCACATTCATGCAGCTGCCTGCACCCCACCTCTGGTTAACTCAACAAGAGATCGGGGCCCCCTTAACATAAAGCTAACTGAGCAATCTGGTAAAATTAATGGTTAACTAAATTTCGACCTGAGACTCTTGCTGCCTAACTGAGCAATTGAGCAATATTAAACCTCATCTAGCGAACTCATCTTCGCTTACTTTCAATTGAATGACCAATAAAAGCTAACTATTAGGAAAGATTGGGATTCCTCCATGACCGAACCTTTTGGATTTTCTTATGGATACCCTAACCTTCTGTGTTGTATGGGAACGGCACTAGGATTCATCACACTATTTATTATAGTTTTTACACCCTTATTTATTATAGTTGTTACACCCTTACCGAACCTTAGAGGACTAGTATATTCTTGGGCAACCCACCTCACCCTCAGTGGAATATGCAAAGGGAATAGGATTCATAACACCTTTTAGTTATAGTCTTTAGAACCCACACAACAAGCCAGGTCACAACAGACATCCACAAACCAAGTGATGGTGAAACCCACACCTGCTTACACGATACATCCACACAACAGGCGACAGTTAAACCCATACCTTGTGCCACGATACAGAACCACACCTTGCTACTAAACACTATGAAGATATAGCTTCTTGTGCCGGGCTTCGGGATTACCTTTCTTTTATATATATATATATTCTTTAGGATGCATCTGATTATGCTGTAAATTACCTTATGATTCTTCTTATTAGCTTTATTTAAGCACTCCTTACCGTGCATAACCCCAGCATTGTTCAGAATCATATAACTTCACCACATCCCTTCATAACTTCACCACATCCCTTATTGCTTTGAGGGAGGACCCACCCTACTATATTATTTTATGTTTGACAGCTCTGTTCTGGGATCGTCAGAACTGCCTCAGTCAATACTGCTTTAATTCATAAATTCTATGGGGGTCGGCACTTAGACCATTGGTATTACCTTTTTTCAGCCTACTATATTTATTTCTGTTGGACAGCTACCATCGTTGGATCGTCGGAACTGCCTTCCTGGATTGAAGAACTACAGCCAGACCCCAAAGATTGGAAGGGCTTGGGGTGGGCACTTTGAACATAGCTATTTACTTCTTCAGCCTACAGTTATACAGTCAGTGCCATGCTACCAACAGTAGTCGTGTTAACCACCTACCTGCCTACTATGGATAAAGGGGAAACAAGCTTGTGGTCATGATCTTAAGAGTGAGTAAACTCTTCCCTTCACATGGAAATGAGTGATCACGGATCCAAACCATGGTTGGATTATTTAATATGAGTAACCTCCTCCTCTTATGATATAACTAGCAATCATATTCAATCTCAATTCCTTTGTAACCCCAATTGTTTACCTCCTTATTTACGATGCTAATTGTGCTAGTTGGTTAAAGGTAAAGGTTGTTCGGTAGGGTGAAGGTAAATAGTCATAGTGCCGACCCAAGCACAAACATATAATAAGGCAGGCAGTAGTGCTCCATCCAACAGGGCAGGCAGTTCCTTCAATGATCCCACCCACTAAGTCTTCCTGACTTCAGCAATGAGTAAGGGCCAGCCTAGCACTCCATCCATCCCATTTCCTAGGATTTCGGCATTAAAGAAAGTCAAGGGTAAGTATGAGGTTTTCTGATCCTGTCCTGCTGATAGGGGACTAGTTGTACCTCCTAAGCGCTTCATTCCTCAAGTGCTATAGGGCTAAAAGGTCTAGGTCTGAAGGTGGTAAGATAGATTGTGTGGAAGCAAGGGTAAGGGGTGGTTTCATAGCATGCCATGTCTACCATACTATGATCCTGGCATAATAAGTTGGGCTTCCTCCATCGTTGTCCTAGGGTGAAGAAATAAGGTAAGAGTAAGTTTGTTGTTTCATGCCATCCAATTCCAATCCCGGGTCTCTAGTGGTACCCATAATAATTTATAATACAAGTTATAGTAAAGGTGACTAGCTCCCCTACCCACGATTCCTGGTTTAATCACTTAGTTGTTGGGCATGACTCCCTCTCCTAGGATGAAGGGATAAAGTCAAGGGAAGGGTAAAGTATTAAGAGTCAGAGTATAAGTAATCCATTGTTTATAGCACAACCAGAGCTTCCTCGGATAACCTTGGGCGAGGCTTTAAAATACACGCTTATAAAGAGAATCCAGGAAGACTTCTTTGATGCATCTCCTTGGGGACATCTGTTTGCCAAATGTCCTGATTGCCCACAAAGCCAACAAACAAGCTGTTGCTTTTCTTGTGCTTTCAAGGTTTAAGCTTAATATCTTCTGGGGAGTAGTAGTGGGACTTTGTATATTTATTATACTAGCTCTTCTGCTAAATATAGGATTAATCCATATTTTTCACAGATGTATTTGCTATCAGGAAGCCTAGACATTTTATTAATGGATTTATTGACCTTTATATTGGTGCATAGCTCAATCAGGGCAGTAGTAAAGATGCAATAGATTTATCCCCAAGTATACAAATCATAAGGCTGTTTAAATGCCTCTTTTATCTTCAGATACTCAACAAATTGACTAGGAATTGCAGCAAGATAAACCTGTTTCCACAAAAGATTATTACTATCTTTAACTTCATAAATCCTTTGTGTCCATTCTCTGTGGAAATCATCATACTCTAGCATTCTTTTACACTTTATGTTCATTAATCTTAATTAATGTTTATCTGCAATCTCCTTTTCTGTTCCACACCAATGTTCAAGTATCATAGTAGTTAATGCACCAATCATATTGCTCTGGGGCTGACCAATCTCATGATAAAACAACATCTCCACTTTCATCTTTTAACACTTATTTTTGCATTTTGTCTAGTAAGGCTGGAGATGATGCAACTTCCCACCATTTGGACAGAGTGCTAGTAAAACATTGGATAATAGACTTTCATGCTTCTATTTCAGTTTTTCCTTTAATGCACATGATTTTGTATTAAACATAATTATATCTATCACCTGTCTGATTTGTCCTACAGACATGCCATCTATGTTCCATTCTGAGTACCATTCATCAGCAAAAGACTGGACCTCAGGGAGCTTACCTTTTCCATATAGGTCTGGGGCTGGAGGTCTGTTCATGTTTCATGGTAGTGATTCTTTAGTGGGCATAAAATGAAATGGCTCATTGACAGCAAGTAGGGAATGTTTTTTCTTCCAACATATTCTATAGGGGCGGTCCAACGGACAACAGCCCCTTCTTCCGCAATAGCGCGGGTCCCACGGACGGACAAACAAGAACTAATAAGTAAACCTTACCAGCAGACCTTGCCATAGCAGCCAGACCTACAAGCTACGGCACGGGAAGCTACGGGACGGATAGAAGCTACGGCACGCAAAGAAGTTACTGGGGGCCGGATAGAAGCTACGGCACAGGAAGGGGCCACCCGACTAGCCCACATAGCTGGTCATTTTAAGACAGAAGGTCATTACAGAAAGCCAATAGTTTATGCAGTTGATCACTCGATCCCGCTACTCAATCCCGCTACTTTATTATGTGATGCCAGGTGTTGATTCTTCTCTGTTTGGGATACAATGGAGGATGCTTGTAAGTAATTGAATCCATCTTTTATATACTTGCCGGGAGTTAGGAAGGAAGAAGGGGTTGGACGAGAAGAAAGGACCCCCACGTTACCAACGGACAATTATAAAAGGGGAAACCCCACGATATATAAGTTACCTTCAACACATTTCACATCCTCCCAACACGGTACGGGCCGAGTTAATCACAGCAGCCATAGGGTACCCAATAAACCGGTACTCGAGTTTATGTCTTTATTCTCTTGTATATTTTGGAACCGATAAGGAGCTCGCCGATAGCTGGTGGTGGTTGCCGAGAGATTGCCGGTTGCCAATATACCCGAGATACCCTCATTCCACACTGGTCACTGCCAGCCCACGAGTCCATACACAGGATCGAAGGAGATAACGAATTCCCCATGGCCAATATCCTATCGTCGATACCCGGGAGCCCATACCAACGGTCACTCCATGCCGAGAGAAGAGAAGGGAAAAAAGAGTAACTCCGTTACCCACCGGGAAGGAAAAATGCTTGTCGGCCGAGACTCCCCCTTCACTGGAGCGGACCAGAGAATGGAAGGATGAGGACTTCGCGGGATAAATCGACGGGATATTCTACTCACCCACTGGGAAATCGCAAAGTTGGCCGACAGTTGATACCCAGGATGGACGGACGATGAGGTTGGGTTTGTTACACGATGAAGGTTAGGTTAAGTGAGATTAGGTTTCACGATATGAGGTACAATGCTTGAGGTTACACGATGCAGCTGGTTCGATGCTTGGGGTACAATGAGGTTTACACCATGCATGTCCAGTTCAATGTTGATGTTTATTTTGATTGGCGTTGGCAACTTGCCATATCTACGTGATAAGCGCATATCTACGTCCTTGCCTAATAATTTGTAATATAATCTATGCTGCACAATCTGCTTCATCTTTCCACCGCAAGAAGCCAGTATCCCACCACGGGAAAAGGAAGAGGAAGGATAATAATGTGCATAGTATCCGCAGAGCCTCCGAGTCAAGGCCCATGCATACTCTATGCCTTGTTATACAGGTTCCGAGTGCACCTTACTTCTTCTCCATGCATCATGACAAGACAAGCAACACAATCTGAAGTTTAGTTGGATGGATGTGTCCCCAAAGGTTGAGGTTGTGCCCAATTCATAACAACATTAGTGCACTAGTTGTTATATCTAATTCTAGTTGTTCTATTCTAATTAGTGTGCAACAACTTGTAGTTAGTTCAACCAGCTCCGTTAGTGTAGTGGCAGCAATAGTTATCATCCTTAAAGATAAAAAGTAGTAAGTGTGAGGTTGTAGGTAGCACCCCTCATTTCCCTACACAAAGTAGTTAGAGTTGGAGGAACAACTATTGGATGGAACTACTCCATCAACAAATCAATACATTTATATACAATATTGCATGGAGACGTTTAACTTGTCCTGGGACAACTAATGAGAGACCACCTTACTTAACAGTCCAGTTCAAAGGGCCCACTCTGAAGGCTATAGCCCAGTTCAGAATCTTCTCTAGTGCTTAGCGGCAAGTTCAGAAGCTAACTCCTAGCTAGCTCTACTCTCTGTCTGGGCTTAGCCGGAGCTGTAGTGCCGGGACTCAACCTATGTAGTGCCAGTTAAAACAGACGGAAATAGTATAAACAAGTGTAAGAGGATTCGCGTATATACGTTTCACTTCGCCATTGTAATTGTTAATCTGGAGATGCAATCTTAATCTCTTAAAATGGTCGCTACAGGAAAAATAAGATCGAGTAAGTAGAGTAAGTAGAGATACGTGTTGTGAATCAACCTAACTTGTAGTGAGTTAAACATATCGTTTAAAGTAATAAGTCAAGCGTAATTACAGATATAATGAGATATATCTTTGTATACGATATTTTATATTAAGGTACGATCAATAATGAAAGAAAGAGAGTCTCAGGTGATCTTACTGAAAATGAAATCGCGGTTATCCCAACCCGTCCGGTAATACCTTTCAGGACTATTTTATTCCCCTCAAAAAAGAGCTAGCTGGTTATAACTATATTACCAGCTTCTCCATAACTGCTAAAGGAATTAGGGAGTGAGAGGCTCCAGAGTCATACAGTAAATTATGGAGGTGACAGGCCTTGCAATTAGAAAGTGATATAGAAAGGGGAAGTCAGCTCATCCCTTCCTTCAGGCAGGTTCCCTAACACTATATTTGGAGCATCATCTTGTATGTTGATCAGGTTGGTTTGATTTATATCTTTATTTACCACCCAATATTGGTCGGAGGTCTGTCTTTCTTTCCTTTACCTAACGCCTAACAGTCGAGTGAAAGATTGGTTGGAGAAGCGGAAGCGGAGAATAAAAGGCGGAGAAGCAAAATAGCATACTAAAAATGATTCTTCCCGGTAAGTAGTGGGGCCCCCTCGACTACCTTGAGGCTCTCCCTTACCCATTCTGTACAGCTTAGTTATTAACGGGCATACAGAAAGCTTAGTTCTAGTTCTGTACAGGGCATACTGAACATAAAGCTTAGTTATGGTTGTGGGTTATAGCGGTATGAGTTATCCGCGGTATCGGCCTACAGAAGCTTTGTCAACTCACTCGGATTCATAAAGTTAGTTATAGTGGGGTGCGGGTGATAACGGTATGAGTTATCAAGGGACTGAAGCTGTCTATCATTTGCAGGGCCTACATCAAGCTTAGTTATATGCCGCCTTAAAGAAGCTATTCCGCACCCACCAGTTCAAGGAAGGAAGGTAAGGTTAAAGGAAGGATTGCCAGGAATAAAGAAGGGAGAACCTTCGATAACAAATGGAAGGCCTACCTAATGAATGGCGTTTTCTCAAATCCCAGCCCATCCAGCGAGCAATCCATTCCTTGATCGTACCCGAATAGCATAATATTGTATACAAATAGATAGATAGCCCTCACTATAGCTAGCTTTTATGCTTTTGCCTTATGACTTGAAACAAAGTGTTTCTCTTTCTTATATCTATTCTTTCTTATATCTATAGTTACTTAAATGATACGAGTCAATACGTTAAATAATGAGTGAGCGGTGATATCCAGAGATGCCAGTTGAGGCAGGTAACTATTTCTGAAATGGACGTGGAGTGAGTTCAGAATTAACGAAGAGAATCCAAACGAATCCTCATAGCAAGGAAAGACTATAGGGGAAAAGAACTTACAAGACATATAAAGTTTGAACATGATTGTATGTGATCCAAATGCTTACGACGAGTTGCATAGATAAGTCTACGAGTTAATACCAACGTTGAAACCTTCTTCTATCCTTACTGAACACTGCGAAGTATGGGCTAGGGGCTAAGAGGTCTTCAGGTGGGTACAGGCATTTATGTGAAAGGCAGCAGATAGGTCTATTCATTCCTAGAATGCGGCGGGTGCCCACTCTGGGTTCTAATTCCTTAATTGTATCAGCAAGGCTCGGCCGGAACAGTAGTCATGGTACCAAAGAATAATTCAGCAAGTAGTTATTCCAGGTCTGCTTGTGAATGCTTTATTTCTGGAAGGCAGTTCATCCAACAACCAAAAGCTCTATTGGAAGCCGGTGCAACGCAGTAAGCTGGGGGGTAAGGGTATAACCAACACGCCCGACTTGATAAATAAAACCGAGCTGTATCGCCCTTTCCTGTACCCCAACGATTGTTGGTAGCCTTTTAGAGGGTAAGCCTGACCAGCTAGTTTTTTACAAGTACTATGAAAACTCTCCCCATAGGATATAAAGCGTATATTGAATGATTAGCTTTGTCTTCTCTGGGCTTCGCCCGGGCACTATAAGTTCCTTACTGGGGTTTTCGGGGGATCCAGCGCAAGTAGGAGTTCGGGTGTTCCGTAAATAGTAGCAAGGGTGGTAAAATAAAGGAACCAAGCATTAGGCAATAGGGGTAAGTGTCTGTCTAGAGTCTGTGAGTGGGTAAGATAGGGTGGTCTGTCTCTCTATTTCTTGATGTCTTAAGGGTGGCGGGAGCCGCTAGCAATGCTTGTAAAGCTTACTTGGACCCCTCTGGAAAGCACCGGCACAGCTGCGAGGAATCATAGTTGGGAGATTCGGATGCAGTTGGAGGGGGAAGGAATTTAGCGAGCTAGTCGGTTCGGAAGGGCAGCTCGAGTGGTTGTTAATGCTTTTCTTTCCACCCTGCCCTGGAGAGGTGTTACAAGTTGTGGTGAACCATGCATGCCTATCGACGTTACCTGTTCTCTTTCCCATGTGCCCAGGAAGGTGGGGATTCTATGTTTGTTACCCGTTCGACGTGCCCAGTAAGTGAGTAACTGAGGGGCATTCCCGATAGCCCTTGATCAAGAAGTAGTTTCTGCCCACTTGCCATACCCCGCCGTGCCAGCTACCCACCCATTTACAGGTGGTTGTGGTGATTGTGATTAGTGAAGGTTATTTCCAACAGGCTCAGGATGTGCCGATTACTTTGTTTTGCCCCAGTCCGATAGCATCAGTCCACATTACACCGCTTTCTGTTAAATCCCCCGCTTTCCCCATTGTCAATACACTCGAGCTCATACCCACGATCACTCCACCTCGATCAGAGGAAGGACACCAGATGGCATATTAAGGCAAGCCGGGAATACTACATAATACGCTCCATGGTAATTAGCCGACCATGGTTTGAGCTAGGGACTATGCTTCCTTTAACCTATTACTACCGCTACTCCCCAACCCCTTCACTTACTATTGAGTCTGCTACTTTTTATGATGACCCTGGTGATAAACCCCACTTAAGCTGGATAGTGAATAGATAGAACCCATCTTGTCTTGTCTGGTAAAAGGTACCGGTCATCAGGGCGGGTATTATCAGGGCCGGTCCCATATGCGCTGGTCAGTTCAGTTCAGGTCTGGTACGGGCGGCATCAGAGCAGCTTAGTCGCGACCAGAAAGAATCACGACCAGATCGGGTTTCATCAGGACCCGCTCGCCCGACCATAAGGAGGACGAGGGATCAGAACTCGCTTTTTTGATTAGGAAACTTAATGAATCTATGGTTGGTGCAGGAATGAAGCTCTTTTTTTCAGTGCCAAGTAGTCAGTTCCAGTTGGCATTGCCGAGATACGGGAGTAATACTCCCTTTGCATAGTCCCTTTGCAGTGCCAGTTAACCAAATACAGCAGGTCATAGTCTATCATTGCCTTACGGTCAGTACCATAGCCATACAGCCATTTGCCAGTCATAGCAGGGCTTGGCTCATCATGGGCTAGTCCGGAAAAAGCCAGCCTTGATAGCGGCGTTAGGACACCTCGCTTATAGCCGTTTTAAGACTCTGCTTGCTACCGTGTGGCGTTGTTCACATGGAAAGAACTTAGAATCTCTATTTTTATTTGCTTTACCCATCCATACTTGCCTACCTCGCCCATACATACTGAAAAGCGTCTCCCCAGCTTGCTTTACCATTTACACGGTCTCCCAGCCCTTTCCTTTAAGGACCTTAGCGTAACCGGGCAAGCAGTACCTTTTCTAGTAAATATGAGGCATGTTTGTTTGGATCTATCTTTTCTTTATCTTAACTAGTGCCAAACCGTTTAGTAGAAGCCCGACAGGAGTGCTTTACTAATAAGACTATGTTTTGCCTTTGGCTCGCGTATCCGTTGGTAATTCTTTCTCAAAGATGAAAAGTGTAATGGATAAATAACATATATAGTGTCTATATAAACCAACCGGTGAGGGTCTAAAGAATACGGAAATATATTGATCTATTTTTACCCCATCGAGACACGCACGGTACGGGTTGGTGCAACGGGAGAGGGACAACGGGCGGAAGGAGGTGGTGGGACGGAAGGAGCACATACAAAGGTCCACTAAAGAACACAGTTACCATTAAGAAGCCCATTGAGTTGTTGGTACCTGCCGATTGAAAATAACATGACATTGCATGGCATGGTAAAGCACGGACGGGAGGGACTGCACACCTGGAGGGAGTTACCAACACGGACGGAACGTACAGAACACAGTTAGTTCCTACTTGGACTGGAAAAATGCTGATCAAGATCTTGTGATCGAACTGAAAACAACAAGACTAGCAAGGGGCCTACACAAAACCACAGGGACTACACGAGCCAGAACTCCAATACCGACGGACCTAGACCCACCAGCAACTACACGAACCTTCACACCAAGATGCAGATACATATAACATGGCATTATATATGTTTATCTACAATTTGAGTTGCATAGTGCCCATTGATTGTTGTGCAACATGATGAGGAGCATAGTGCAAAATACGGTATAGTGAACGGGCAGGCGCACCCAGATTAGTATTGGGGGTTACCCAGATAACATTTTGTTTATTGAAGGCTTACCAGATTGGGAGCAGGCACCTTGTTGGCCCAGAATTGAGAAAAGCCTTACCAATTTCAGTTTTTTTTTGCAAAACCTCATTGATTTCCTATGCCACTAAACCAGAGAAAGAAGAAACAATGAATCAGTCAATAATGGATCAATAAAACTGAAGGAGTCGCGAGCTCTGCTGTCACTTTTGTTTATTAGGTACTCCCTTTACCTATTGTATGCAGATTGGACAGGGGCCTTATCTTCAAACTTCTTTTTTTTTTCTTCATTTTCCTTATTGATTGAGAGAATCTAATTCATTTGAATGCAGTTTACTCATTGTTGGTGGAGAGGAGGCTCTGATTGATCTACGAGGTCTGGATAAATTGCTAATTGTTGTCGAACGTACAAGATCCTAGTGCCCGTGGATGCATAATGATGCTGCCCCATCATGCATGTTAGATGAGGAAGCCCGTTGGATTAATAATAAGAACGAACAGAAGGCCCTCCATGTAGGCGAACGGCAAAGCGTACGCAGTGCAATAGGGTATTTCTTTTTTATTTCAATTGTTTTTCTCCCATCCCATAATCTTATGAATCTGACCCAATTGATCAATGATCATGATCTTCGGAACCTGCTGGGAAAATCATACGATCTATCTGTAAAAAGAGATCCCTCCTGGCAATGCTCATCCCTCCCTGGCTCGCTTAGGACCGAGACCAGTAATTGGGCGGACTTCAAGGTTGTTATATACGTAATATGACCCAGGGTGAGAGCTGCATGGATAAAAGCAAGAGTTTAACCTTCGCTTCACAGAAAAAAGCTACAAGTAGAAACTCCCCGGTCCGGAGATGAACTACGACAAGCTACCAGGTTTTCTTCTTTTGCGATACATGCTGATAAGCGCAGATTGAGTGTTTTCAGGCCCAATACAGAACGTAAGGTAGTCTTTTGCTTTATCCCATCCTTCCCCACTTTACCTTCATAATTAATGGAGCTCTATCCCATCCAATAGGCTTTATTTCCTCTTTTGATAGCCTGTTAGACCGACCCCATCATTAAACCTTTTAGTAAGTAGCTTTTGCCTTGTTCCGGTTAGGTGTCCCGCCCCTATATTGGACTTTCAGGTTCTTTTACCAGGAAACTCAAAATATTTGTTCACCTTATGATCTGAGTGTAACGAAGGGAATACGGCTATCCGTGAGAATCACGCTAATGTAAGGCCAGAAGTAAATTGCTGTTCGGCAGGCGAAAGAAAGTATTCTCTTCGGCGTAGGCTTACAAGCTAAGGGTTGAATGCAGTGGAAATAGACCAAGGAATAAGATTTCATGTACGGTGCGAAACAAAGCCACGAGCTCATCCGAAGCTGTCCTCTGAATCAAGGAGGTGGTAAAACATATTTGGGTAAAGGATGAATCCATTGGTGGGTTTCCCTTAATGCTTCCTGGCACGAGACACAGAATAGGACCACTTATATTTCAATAGCATTCACAAGATCGTTGTCACATAGAATTGAACATTTCAGAGATTAGCCGGCGTAAAAAGATGAGGCGACTAGTTCCAGTGACCAGATCTCGAACTTACATACTCATTTGGAGATCGAACGCTTAGTTACCTCAGGATCTACTACCTGCAGTCCGTGGAGACCTACCTTTCATTTTGGCTATCTAATGCTGATCCATCGTCTTGGGATCGAAGCAGATCGAGCTCCCATCATCTATTGCAAACGGTACCACTCGTACCCCGAAATGGCAACTACTTGGCGGCAGTCCTAATCACAAGTTGTATGCCACATTCTGGTCGAACCAAGACCAGCCTGGTTATCCCCTAGCTCTCTCTTTCTGGTATACCACATTGAATCTACTACTAATGAATAAGACACCCGGGTGCAACCATGCTTGCTTTCTTATGTTCTCAGCGAGTTTTTATTTATACATCTTGTTGATGCTTTTCCTTAATGCACGGATTGACTTGAGAAAGAACCTTACGACACTCTTTATCCAGTTTGGGAAGCGCAAAGATCACACAGTTCCATCCAAAAGATTGAATTATGAATCTGCACGACCTGTGAATGTGGTCGTCGGTGGAGATTCATAGTAGGGAAAGAAAAGGATTCGACGATTTATTAATCGACCGATATCACTCGAGATGCGCCGCCTCTAGCCAGTAAGGATATTAGTTGTTGAGTAGGTCAACCATTACTTACTCGCGAAGACATTTGCTTCCTGCTGTTAGAACGTATATCCTCAAGATTATAGAGAGTATGAACCTGACCCAATGAGGGTGGTAAATTGAGTAACAAAAGCGGGCGTCTCCTTATTAGAGATAGTTAGATTGGTCCAAGCTTAGATTGTATGTGAACCCGGCTCAACGAAGGTGGCAAATTGACTAACGAAACTGGGCGTCTACATATGAGATAAAGGTTTTAACTGGACCAACAATTGCCTTACCTTTTCTTTCTTCCTGAACCTGACCTTCTTTCCCTGAACTGAAGTGGTGGTAAATTGACTAACAGAAGTGGGCGTGTAGTAGCCAGAAATGTAGACTTACCCTTACTTTCCTTGAAGTGGTAAATTTGGTAACAAAACCGGGCGTCTCCAGACAATAGAAAGGGTTGAACTGGCCTTTCAAGAAGTGGTAAATTGAGTGAGCTTAGTGGGCGTCAAGTAGATGGAAATGTATCTGGACCCTGGCAATTCTTCCTTTAAGTGGGGGGAAATAATATTAAGTGCCAGACAAAAAAACGAGGAGCCCCAGGCAAGAAACGAACTCCAGGTAGTGAGGATGGGAAAAGCTCCCTCCATACTGAATTAACGAGGAGCAGGTGGATGTAACTAATTTGGATGGATGAGCATGCTTTCATTTTTGAATTAAAGTAGGCGAGTAATGGGAGGAGCGTCCTTCACCCCCTGTGGTAGGAGCGGGAGTGTTACCATCCTGAACCGGGTCCCGACTGAACTTATCCTCCCGGGGCCCAGCGTTGCCCAGGATACAATTGATTAATTATAACCCACTGCAAGGAAGAGCCCTACTTACTTTTAGTGCTATCAACCCACCTTCTTTACCCACCTATAGAACTTACCCTACTTACTTATCACCTATCAGCCAGGAAGACTTCGTAGGGGAGCCATCTATTAACCCTTTACCCTACCTTACTTACGTGTTACCATACAACCTACCCACCTTCAGACCTAGACCTCCCTATACACTTGATTAATGAATCCACTGGTACTGCTATAGACCTTTACAGCTGGGATTAACCAACCTTACCTGTATTACTGCGCCCAACTTAACACTACACCACACAATAGACTCATGGATACTTTACACGTCTTCTATTAGCTTTGATACAGCATTCACCAGCGTACAGAACACTTACTTAATTAATATGCTGGGTATCTATTGTCCCGGCCGAGCTCAGGATAGGATACGATTGATTAATTAGAAACCACTGGCTAGGAAAGTAAAATGTCACTTTGGATGTGAAATTGGGGTATCCCTCGGGTTCTCTAAAAGTCATTTGTCTGTAGGCAAGTATATTCCTTCGAGCATTTAAGGTTCTTCCATAAGGCCAAGAGGGCAGATAAGGGGCGCGCAGTGGTAAAGAGCAAAAGAGAAGGTAAGCCATAGGACCAATAAGGTGTTCCGGTGTATTCGAAAAAGCGTTTGAGAAGCGATTGAAGAGTTATAAAACGGGTGGTTAACCTGGTTCGAATTGATCCACCACGGTATCTGTCGTGCATTTGTATTAAGGCAAGTAGCTTCCTGAGAGCATGTCAGGTAATTTATCCCCATCGTTCCATCGGTCTCTCCATAAATTCAATTCATGATTCTATCCATCGCATAAAGTGGTCCCGCCATTTAATCCAGAATCGGGGGATATAAAAGGAAGCAGGCAACCAACTAAGAGTATTCAAGTAATTTCCGAAAAAAGAGAACTTCAGTGTAAGTTCGTGGATTCAGAGAGCAATGAGTATCCTGGGTCAGTTGGTTCGTGCAAAGAAGGTAAGGTGTTCATATTATATATGTAATAAAGCAAATAGTAAAATCCCATCCATAAGAGGTGTTCTAAAGCCCAATCGTCCTGTTCATGGCATTATTTCATTTTGGCTCCGTCCTCAAGCACCTACAATATGGGGGGCTACAGGGTTGGTTCTGGTGAATCCTAAAAATAAGAATATCTGGGGTGTTTCATATAATAAAACCCTCATACTCGTACCTCATCTGAGTCCCTCCGGGTCCTTTGTGGGCTTGGTTCGAGGCATAATAACCTAACCGAGTTTCTAAATGGTGATTCTCAGTAGGCAAGTTAATTCCTGAGAGCCTTTTCAATTTATCCCTTCCATCCCATCCCATCCAATAAGGTGAGTACGGCATAAGAGACTTAATTCGAAGAATCCCTCGCATATAAAGGAACCAACCAGGTCGGATTGTTCCGGTCAATCCGAAAAAGCTCCTGAAAAGCGATTGAAGCGATAAGAACCCGTGGTTTCTCGGGGTTCGTAGGTCTAGTTCCACCGGATTCTATTTTGTGCAATTGTCTTAAGGCAAATAGCTAACTAAAAGCATTTAAGGTGATTCTTCTGCCCAATCAGGCTGCAGCATAAGAGACTTCGTTTGAAGATTTCCTAGCATATTCAGGCGCACCAGGTGGGGGGGGGAGCAGTTACTGTTCTGGTGAATTAGAAAAAACGTGCAGAGAGGGGTTGTTTGCTATAATAAAACCTATCGTTGGCATGGGTTTGAGGCATATTCCTGACCAACCGGGTCTCAAATTTGCATTTGGGCTTGCGTGAACTAGATTCATGCGCAGCATTTGGCCCAGGTGATCCCTTATTCTAAGGCCATTGGGGGCAGCAGCATAATAGGCTAGAGCGGGATAGCCGCCTTTTCATTATAGGTCACGCCACCTTTTCTTTATTAAAAAGCCCATATTGATCTGGCGGCCACGTGAGCATTCTCTATAATATTGCAACGCCAGGTTATAACTAGCAAATTGACCAGTTTCAGTTGCTAAGTTCAACGGTAAATTAAGCACTCTCAATGCCACCCTTTGCTTAGCAACCCGGTTGGACCGGATAGAAAGGCCACCTACTATTGTTATTTACCATCTCAATAGGTCCTTAAGGTCTTGCTTTAAGTTCTGGGAACGCAGTAGTAGGCAAGTCCATGATCCAAGCCGAGCTAAAGGGATCTCCAAGCGTAGTTTCCAAGGCAAAGCAATAACTAGCTGCTGCTATGGGCTATGGCACTTCAACCTGGGATCACTGGGTCCACTCTTGACCGTACCAGGGGGGTTGTCACATATGACTAATAGAAGCAATTTCCTCCCGACCGGATCCATATTGACTATTCAATGATTATGCAGATCTAATTTGTGTTGTATTACAGTCACTAAGTTTAGTACCATACTAGTGTGACATCAGCTCTACACGTACGCTATGACCTGGAAATATTGCTTGACAGCTTACGTCCCATATGATGTGATACTAGTGTGAGTTCATAGTCTAACACGATCTTATGTGTATAGGTTGCCGTACTGGAATTGAATCCTGCTTTGTACTAGCTCATATCACCCGAATGACTAGGATATCATTATGGAAACTACTGTTTTACTTGTCTTGCTAGTCACCCGCTCGTCTTGTTTTTCCGCTGCTTTCACTCCGCGGGCCTGCTTGTCTACGGAATTGTTCATGATACCTCTAAGTAGTGTGGCGCGTTGCTTTTGCCGGAGTTGAACCTGGGAGCCTACAGACAGACTAGTGGATCTATAGCGCGTATGATACTTCACCTATTACTATGATTTAATTTGTACTATGATTGGATTTCATCTTGTAAGCTGACGTCTGTGTTGGAACTAATCTGAACAATATTGAAACCTATTCATAATCCAGATACATGGGTTTTATTCGTAGCTTGATACGGACTGTTCACTGGCCCAGCACGGCGCGTGTAATCACAGACTGCCACGGAACAATTTCCGCCTCACACTACTGGTTGGCGCCCAGCTGATGCTTGACCGGGCTTCCGCAAGAGGCAGTTTGATTAGGCTCATATACCTAGTACTATCATAGCACTCTGGTAATCAGTAATCAGAACGAGTATGTCTGGTTGGTGTGTTATTATGCTTTAACATGTCCCGAGCCTAGTTATTACGTACGGGGGTGTCATTTAGCCCGAAATATGTTAGCACTTGCCGCTTGAGCTTGACTGGCGCAAACGGAATGAATCTCAGAGCTTATGCTAAGCATCACCGCCCATACGTATGTGTTCATTAGCAGTACAACCCTGGTAATTTCCATTACTATAGATTACAGCTTTACTGGAAGCAGGGTGAACCGAACCAATATCAGTTAGTAAGAGCATTTATTTCCACTTGTCAGTTATGAGATCATAGAGTCATTTTTATATATTTATTGTTCTTTCTATTTATTATATATAGATGATAATGTATTAGTAATTTTTAAGATCGATTGATTTCAATCTTAAGTTTTTTGATTCCCTTAAATGCTGAGCTACCAGAAAGCGAATAAGCTATTGGAACCTACCTCGCTGAGCGAAAGCGCACGAACTAATACCCGCCTTGCCAGTTCCATTCTTTGTGATTTTCCATGGCATGCCGTGCCGTAAGATTGAACTTGCCGTTCCAGTAGTACAGCCGGTTGTCCATTTTGACTCTCAGGTTGCCTAAGATTTGATATATATGATATCGGGGCTATACTTTCTATATTCGTGGGTGGGTGGAAAAAATATTGAAGAAATTCAATTGAAAAGTAAACTGCCTGGAATGATTACCTCCTATCCACTAGTATACAACATGCATGGCCTTATTCTGTTTCTCACTTGCCGTTGTGATGGCAATTCCAGGTCACAGAATTAACTATCCAACTATCCTAGCTTTAGCCTTAGTAAAGTTTCATATAGTTCCTTAGAGTTAAAGAAGCTGAAGGTCTAGACTTTCGGTGCTAACTAGCCACAAATAAGCTGGTTGTTTATCTTGAAGAATTAGCTTTCTTTATTTAAACCTTTCTCCAACCTTCTGAGTTTCAATATGTAGTCCCGGGTGTTCTTCAACTTGAGTCCCCTGGCCTCTAGACAGAACTAGTTCAGTCTTGCCCTTATTGTCTTAGCTTCATCAATCTGAGTAACTCGCCCTAAGGCTAGAGAGTGAAAGCCGCTCTCTTGAGAAAAGTCTTTTCCGTTAAAGCTTGAGTCTGTAGAAGTAAGGCCCTAAGGTAGTAAATAAGCTTAGTCTTAAGCTTCCAAGTAAGGCCATAGAGTAAAGACTTACTTGTTCTCTTACTTTATTAGTCCGTAGAGTAAACCCCATGGACTACAAGGTCTTTGGTAATAGCTCTAGCCTTAATTATGGGTTCCTACGTGTTAATATACCGCGATATCACATCTCTGCGTTTTACCTTTCCATGGCAAGTACAAAAGAAAGTGTCAAGGCCAGTAAAGAGAGAAGGCCCCCATTGGAAAGAGAACCCCTTAAAAAAATACCCCGTTCACCATATCTCGCCATATCCAAGTGGGAGGGAGGCCCACATAAACAATGGAAAGGAGAAGAACTTACTTACCCATAATCGCTAGAGAGGAGAACTTAACAGTCAGCGCATTAAGAAGCTATAATCCATGCCAAGTAGTAGATCAGAGTCAATAGACTTTGTATGGTTGCTGATAGCCTGTTTTCATTGCTTGAAGGACATTACTCATAGCCTCTAGCCACAAGTTGAGGCCAAGAGCCAATGTCAATAGTCAATGCCAAGTGGTCGATTCTTGTCTTTTTCGGGACCAATGGACTATTTATTCTTGTCTGTTTTGGAGATGACTTCTTGTATCTTTGGGAACCAACGATGGAGGACGTCTTCTTGAGAGACGGCACTACACCCTTGAACCTCCATCTTTCACTCCACCTCGATCAGATGGAAATGCACTAGATATCGCTACTCGATCATGCGATGCCTGGCTTCAATACAACTGTTTAGATGCTTAGCTCAAATTTCTACTTTAATTTAGCTAACTACCCAATGTGAGGGATCCTCTAAACTACACAAGTTCTCTACGAACTTACTACTTCGCCCTATAACCTTGGCCCTACAACTCACACTTACAACGCTTACGGAACACTACGTTCATACATTTGATTCAAGGAAATATCCATCGCAATCTTACTTACAATTTTGACAATTTCATCTTTTTTGACAAGTTGCTTAGCCTATTAAAAAAGAAGCCCTGTCAAAATAGGAGCCCGGTTCAAAGGGAAACCCTTTTAAGATTGAAGAAGCCCAAAAGAGCTTTGCTTCAAAGAAGATTCTGGGGAAGGTAATTTATTGGACTCGTACTATTGGAATCGGGCTCAACTAGTGAATGAGTAGGAATCGGGTTAAAGTCCACACTTGCACCCCGGAAGCCCGGGTTGTTGGTCGAAACGGAGACACTGCTGCTGTCCTTCTCTAGATCTCTACAGAAAGACGTCAATATATGATGTTGCCATAGATACGTTTGCACTTGTACTCGCATGCATGACGTGTTCATATATGATGTTTTCATACAGACGTTGAACCTACCCTAAAGCCGCTAGTCGCAGGTGTTGATGCACTTGGATCTTCATAGCCACTCTACCTGTTAATCTACGATGTCGGCATAGAGACGTGTTAACCTAGTTGTTATATCTCTCTAGCTGGCTCTGCTTTAACCGGGTCTCCAGACAGAGCTCTCCATGGGTTGAGTGGTGCCAGGGCCTTCCCACACCAGAGTTCACAATCCAAATAGAATCTACACATATTAATATATGATGTTGCTTTATCTACGTTTACACTTGAACTTGCATATCTACTTGGCTCCTAGAAGGGCTACTATAGAATCTAGTTCCACTAGCTATACTGGTGGTTTCACCTGGTCTGAGTCTTCTTTTCACCGGTGGTGCCAGATATAACGATCTTTCTATGCTCTCTCATTCATATGGCGGGGGTACATTTACTCTCCAGTGATGGTAACTTCTATATCGTCTGGTGGGAACATGGGGGACATCACATAACATAAAATTGAATCAAATAATTTAATAATATAACATCAAATCATATAACCTCACTCTCTCTCTCTCTCATTTGGTGACAACTTAACGTAAATAAATAACTATATCAGTTGGTGTCAACTTGAACTCAATCGCCACTATCTCGTCTCGTGGCGGCATATGAGGAAACTCAAGAAATAATAAGTCTCTCCAGCCTCCCGCTATCTACTGCAATTATCTACTGCAATCATCAAAAAAATCTATAAAGCATCCCGCCCGCAAGCCCGCAAAGCGAGCAAGCAAAAAGGCGCTGAACCTAAAAGCAAATGATGCCCATCCTGCCAAACATAGAGGAAAGTCATGAAATGGCTGGCTGTTAGAGTGAATTATACGTGGGTGGGCTAGGCTTCGCTGTGCTTGGTGGGTAGGGTAAAGCTTCTTATTTCTTTGTTTTTAAAAGTGCTAGCCGCTGCTGTTCGGTGGCTCTATAATAGGGTATCTTCACGGGACGGGCATTAACAAATATGTATAAGCTAAAAAAAGTAATTTAGGTTTATTCCACTATGCGCCTCACTCGGAGCAAAAAAAACTCCTCCCGGCATATGCTTTTTTGGTAGGGATTAAAAGGCCAGCCGGCTATAGCTAAGCTATTAAACCAGCATTCGCTAATGCACGCAAGGGTTTGCCAATAATAAGGTAAGTCAATAAGAGGGTAACCATAGTGTTATGTTTTAAGTAGAGGCCGCCTTACATTTATAACCTTATAACTACTGGCTCGGCTTGTTGGCAGGTGATATTTTTTTTATAATGCTATATTGGTAAGTATGCCTGCTTATAAAGAAAACAGGACCAATTTGATGGGGGGGGCGTATCCGTTCAACATTTGGCAAGCTGGTAGGCTAGTAATCAAAGTAATAAGGCAAGTAATCTTGTTATAAAGCATATATAAGCGCGGTAAATAAAGAAAAGCCATTGGGGTAAGCAAAGTCCTCAATTAAATCAAACTTTTTATCGCCATCCCGGCTGGCTTACTTTACCGTCTCGCAGGAATACTTTCTATTCTCCATTACTAATTATATTATGCACTCTTTTCTGGTCTGTATTTCGTGATGATTCAGGTTCAATATTATTATAATGTACCTAATTTCCTTATTGGGTAGGGGAGGCTCACCCCACGAAAGTATAAAATACATATATAATTCTTTATAAAATACATATATAAGTGTATATGAAAAACATATATAACTGACACCAATTGATTTTATCAAAGGAATATTTCTTTTTATAATGTTTAGCTAGGTTTATCTGTATTAAGCTAATATTTAGCTAGTTTTGTCCTTCCTGCCTGGTGATACAGAGACTGGCCTTCCTAGAGAGATAGAGAGCTTCGTTCCAAAGAGAATGCCTTCCTTGCTTTACTGCCTGGCTGGATAGCTGATAGATAGCTGGTTGGATAGAGAGAGAGACTGGCTTTCCTCGCTCTTTCACCAAGACAGGGAACTGGCACGCACTCCTCGAGTTCCAATAGAAGAGATAGCACTGGCACGCACTCCTTGTGGTCTAGAGTCCCAATATAAGAGCTCCTCGTGGTCTCTCGAGAAGCGCACTCAATAGTATTTCCTCCAAGAAAAAGAGATTGACCGGCCTATCAGTATTGGGTTTATTTCAAAAGCATAAAACCGCTTGAAATGGAATTTGAATGACCCTCTCTTTCCTGACTGTAAGGACTTTATTTACCATCTGGATAGATTGATTGGTTTTATTAGCTGGGAAAGAATCGAGACCATGGCAAGACCGGCGGAAAAGATACCCATAGATTTCTTAAGTTGTTCTCCTCGCTGTCATTATATATGAATCTACACTAATGCTTGCTCTAATGCTTGTGCTCTACGGCGCTCTAACGAATGATCATATGAGAACCTATGAAAATAGAAGATGATATTGCCCTCAGATGATAAGATAGATTGATTCGACTGGATAGCCTTTTCACCCGGATAGACTTACACCAATGATAATCCAATGATAATAAACCCCTACACCAATGATGTATTTTCTTTTCGGGGTTGGGTAAGTAAGATTAATGAGACTTGCTAAATCCAGTTCTCAGTCAATATTATTGCTACCAGAATCATGAACGAGATCGGACTACAGTCGCCTTAAGGAAAGCCATCCTTGAGGTATTTTTACTTAATTCGACTTCGTCCTTGCTCCTGAATATTGTTCTCTCTCCTTGTTTACTTAGAAGGCTAAGTATATGTTCTTTCTGGGCTAAGGAGATATTATTTTTACTGGCTGGGGAGGCAGTTCTCCTATAGTAAAATGATTATGAAAAGACAAGAATGGATAACGTGATATCGCATGCGTAAAATCACGTTATTCATAACTCATTTCGAGAATACGTGGTTGATCCGGTTCACGCCGGGGAGATAGGGCGAGGTCATTAGTAAAGCGTTACCGTTTGCGACTTGGCTCGATGGTTCCCCACAGACATGACAGCATATTTATATAGACGACCGGGCGTGGGAGAGATAGCACGAGCAGTCATGGGAGGGGGTGAGGTACGAACCCGAGGTAGCTCCTTTTATAGGGGTCCGTACAGAAAAATGTTAGTTTCCTCCCCCTATACCTTGAATGACTTTTTGTGAGATTGATTTGACGTCAGGGGCTGTATCAGACCGTCGGGTCAGTGGGCTTCCGGCAGAGGTAAACGTGCAGCATGGTTTGGGCTTCGGGGGCCCTCCCCCTCATGGGCTTTTTGGCGCTAAAAGTGCATGTTAGCTGAGCTTTTTATCCTCTCTGTTAATTAAACACGAAGTTATTTAGGTAAATAAGCTCCCGAACGAAAAAAGCTCGAAGAGCAACACAGAAGGTGAGAGTGAAATATCACCTTAGGTGTCTTATTCCATTAATGCGATCCTTCATCGAAGAGGAAAGACTGATAAAGCGAAGCGATAGATGTAACTGCGAAGCAGAGTATATAGTATTAGCAAAGCTATCTCCATCCTGAGCATTAAGAGCGTTAGCGAGAGGAGATAGTCACTTAAATTACAGGACTCTATAGTGAAGCTATCAAGGTCATAAGGAAAGCGAAACTATATCCTTCCTAAGCTATTGGGATGTTTTCCCCATTCCTCAATAAGTGTCTCATGAATAGCGGAAGTCATGAAAGACAATAGTGGAAAGGATAACCTTAAATTCCATTAAAGCGAAGCTCTATCAGGAATGAAGTCTTCTCCCTCTGAGCTATAAAAGGCGAGAGGATAGAGTTGATGTTCAGGATGTTATCCCCTACTCTAAAAGTAAAGCTAAGCGATATAAGTCAATTCACTTGGATGTTGGTCTAATTATTCCCTCGCATAGGAAAAGCGAGGGGGGGGGTTACTTCCTTCATCAGGTGTCTTCGTCCCCTATAGGAGTTCCCGATACCCATGCATGGGTAATTTCCTTGCCTGACCAAGCCAAGGGAAATGCCTTCATTGCTCTCTCCCCCTAGAGCGACCTATAGCTAATGAAGCCCATAGTAGTCGGAATCTTGTAATCCTTCATGCTCGCTAGGTTGGACATAGATGATTGAAACAGGACTCTGCAACTCCGGAGCTACCGGAACTGCTTTATTAGTACTGTGTCCCTACCGTAAAGCACTAATTTGTTGAGCTTGGCGTAAGGCCTTTTCATACTCGCTCGGGCTTCGGCTCTTCTAAGCTCGACCTCCTACTACCCGAATAAGCTATGATGAGGATGTTATCCCCTCCAAAGCAAAGCCCATTTTCGGGCAGCTTGCTTCTCCTATGCGTTCCCTCGCACAAGGGCATGAGATTGTATGTATAGTAGCAGAATGGCCAGGCCCAACCATTATTAGTTTTGATTAGAAGGCCAACTATTAGAGGCTCAACTGTTGGTAGAGAATGATGAAGGTAGTCTAGAATGGGGGGGGAAGGTCCCACCGACCGCACCGTTATAAGAACACCGCTTAGTTGAGAGAGATATAGAAAGAGGATGAGGGGAAGGTTAAACTATTATGGTAAAGCCCATGCAACAACTGTTCCTATTCCACAACCGGTATGGCCAAGCCTATTTTATCTATTTGCCCATCCGGTATTATCTATCCCGGCCCCGGAACTGGTGGTATGACCAAGCTAGGGAATCGGGAATAGATAATAGATTTCTATGTCTATCTATTATCCAACTATTCTGTAGAGAATGAATGGCACTTCCTCCTTATTTAACTATATTATATTATCCATTTGGCCCAATAAAGGTAATTAATAAGATAAGGATCTCCCTCCTATCCTGGTAATACCATTATAAATAAACTCATTGGTGTTGTAGGCTCCCCCTTATCTGTGGGTTTACCATAAATATGAGAGGGGGTATAGTTTTTCTTTCTTTCCAACTCACAAGGCGCAGAAACAAAAAGATTTTTATTATGGATTCAAAAAACCGGAATGAATAGAATTATTTACAATCTATTTGAATGGTGTGGACCCCACCCAATCCCCCACTGCAGGTGCCCAATCAAGATCGACCTCCAGGTCCAGATTCTGATTTTCTATAAATGCTGAGCCGGCCAATGATCCAGATGTAACCGATCTGGCAGACCTCGATTTCGATTGATATTGAATTGCCAAATCCTTTGCTAATGATGAGGACGAAGCCCCAGATCCGGCCACGGATGAAGTGGAACTTCTCGATGCGGTTGATGACGAAGTAAAGTGCACTAAGTTCAGTTATTAAGCCTAAATCCTGGTGCCAAATATAGCATCTGAGAGTCTTTCCTCTCAGAGTTAGTTACTTATTAGTTACAGAAAGGGAACTCATGTATTCAGTATCAATAGACCCTAGTAACCAAAAGGACATATTGAACTAAAATTTCTATTGAGGAAAGGATAGTTCGGGCTACTCTTACTTAACCCCAGTTCTTCGGCAAGTCACCCACTCGAATGAAGCCCTGGGCAATAAGGCTAACCATCGCCCCCGCAGCGATGCACCCGCACTGTGGGTGATCTTTGCTGTCTGCCGCTATCGAGGCGTCCATACCTATTCTACTGGGGATCGCCTTATTCAGATAAGTCTGGTTATTCTTGGCTAGGGCAGTCACCGGAGTCCGGGCCCAGGTCAAGCCTTAGCATGTATGTCCCTAATGGATCCAAAACAGTCTATTCACAGCCTTAGCATCATGGACCAGGATACTTGGCTTTATAGCATGATGAATCCCAGCTGACCGGGGAGGAAGTAAAGGAATAGCGAAGGTGGAGGATGGATAGTTCGAGTACTTAATAAAATAAATAGCAAAGGTGGAGGTAAAAGGAAAGGAATCGCCAGTTGGCTCAGTTTTCATATTCTGCAGACTTTATTAAAGGACCTATACCCTTTTGATTATTCTAGAACTTACCAAAATGACCTTCCTTGTCTATGGAGATTCCTTAACTACAGGAAGTCTTTTTATTGGCCTTTACCCCGGCTTTAGGTCGTTTGCTTCAATCACTACGTGGGAGTTAGCTTCCTCCCACCAAATGATTGTCTATATTAGCCCGGGTAATAAAAAAGAAAAAAAAGCAATTGTGGCAGCAACAGGTGCATCAACTAAGCAAGCCAAGAATATAGAAACTCTAGAAAGTAAGATACCTAGCCATCAGCAGCAAGAGCGCGAACACATCAATGCAGATACTAGGAAATAAAGATGGACCACTAGCAGCCGACTTCGGCCTAACGGGTGCAACAACCAGTAGCACGGCAACAACATCCTGGCTATAAGATCGACTCAGAAACTTTCCAACCAGTATTGATGATGAGGATCCTTTAGTTGCCCTCGATAATTTTGGTTTCACAGGAAGATAAAATTCATCACGAAGCAAACCCATAAATTGAATAAAACCAGTCAGTAATGGGTCATGATCGAAACTACAAAGTCAGTAGTGGTGGACACTGGGCCACTCCTAGATAGCTTCCACTGGAATCACAACGACACAAGCTTCCGAGGAAGTGATTTTAAAGCTCATGTAGGAAATAATAATAATAAAATATAGCTGGTTTTAAGAACCAAGTAACTTATAATAAGGCTTCTAAGCATAATATAGCCAAGTTCATTACGTTCGCTCACATGCAAGAATAATAACAGATCATGCCACTAATCCATGAGTTCGATAGGCATATCATTCGAGCAAATGCAAAGATAGGGTTACACTTTGTATCCACCTTGGCGAATACGAAAGTATGTTTTTATCTTTTTATTTCCCCTCCTTTGCTGTAATGAATGGAAACATCACCCATAGCTCAAGCAAATGGTGATACCACTAATGTGACTGCAATAGTAATATTGCTCGGGCGAGTAGAGGCAATTTTTTAGTTTGCGTTCCCTCTTTTGAGTGTGAATGATTCTATGTTCTTTGCAAATGTGAGTGGATTAGATCCAGTGGTAGTATTGCTTATCTAGATGTATAAATAAAAATGAATGCTTAATCTTAATTCTGGCAATTGTGAGGTGTACTATAAAAAGGACTCACTTGAGTTCGCTCTCCTCTTATTGAACCCTTCCTCTTCATTCCCACGGCCGGTGAGAGGTATGGGTCTGCTTCCTGGCTTTATAAAGAAAGGTCCTCAATTCATTCATGGTAGTCAAGAGGAGTGCCTATAGGGAGAGAGGGGGCGCTCCTTCTTATTGGGATAGGGAGGGGCTAACCACCTTACAGACAGCTTTACTAAATAAAAACTTTCCGCCTTCAATCGTAGCCAATCTAAACCGGAGTCAACCAAGCATTCTCTCTCTTTCATAATGATAGTGGGTGTACCAGTTTGAAATCCTGTTCAAAAAAATGAACCAATCATCTCATCACGGTTCCTCTCAGTTTGGATGCAGACCAAAGATTCCCACCGCTTGAGTCATACGCTGTGTCTCCTCTCCTTTGTAGTTTGGTTGCTGGCTCCCTGGCCCTACGCAGTTCTCTAGGGGATATGCTTTAGGGCGAGGCTCTTCAGTTAGTAAGTAGCCGGCCGGCTTGTTCCTTCTGTTCACTAGGTTGGCTTCACATACCGCACTATGACCTGCAGACTTATATTGGCTTCCTCATGGGTTTCAAGTCATAAAGCAAGTCATGCTCTCCTAACTATTTGATAAGTCAGTCGTTCTCAAGCTCATGAGACGTGGTGTGGGGCCTGGCAAGCTCTCTTACTATCTTTTTTTCATTTCCTTTACCGGTTCATTTTGATCTATTAAACTTTTTATATGATTCAATCTATCCTTACAGGTTAGGTATGTAACGTATTATAACCTTATGCTATTGACGCGGGAGAACGGGAACAAGGATTAAATCACTACTCATTTATTTCCAGTCAAATAAATCTATCAATGCAAGCACCTGAGAGCCCGAGACAGTCAAAGAAATATATCCAGGCACTGATGAATGAATAGGTTGGGTTGGTCGCAGTGAACTTGACCTACTGTTATACCAAACAGGAAGCACAAGAATGTAAAGATATATCTATGCTTTCCGCGCAATAAGAGAAGACAGCCAGGCAAGACGAGCCCGATACGAGGAATGCAGGAAATAGCTTTAGTGGGGGGGTTCACTGATTGATGGAAATGGAGAGCTAGCTTGTGGTAAAAATATAAGAGGATTAGGTAGAGCTTGAAAGAAGTAGTTGCTAATACGTTTATAAAAGAATTAATTTGTTCCCCTCTTCGACTCGATCTTTCTCCTGGAAGTTTAGCAGGTTAAATGTCTTCTGCACCCATGCACTCTTAAGTCTTGCCGAATTTCCTATATTTTGAGAGTTTGTTTGGAAGAAAGGAAGTTGCGATCGATATCTTGTTGTCGGTTTGAATACCAATGGTTGCAACTACTACTACTCATGCTTGGTTTCCACAGTTATCATTTGTTGCCGAACTTAGTTGGGGTAACGGAGGTGTTTTTTTATTTCCATGGCCGCTCCGAACGCAAGTACTGTAAGGCACTCTGTTTTTAGAAGGGTGGGTACCTTTCTTTGAAGCTTGAAGTTTGATTCTATAGAATCGGGCTAGAAGCGCGCACAAGAATATGTGGTTTAAAAACCATTTTGCTAGAGACGTTTGTCGTCATTTTCCATCTGGGATGGGGAGCGGAGTGACCGCTGAATCTCCTCTACTCCCTCTCTATACAATTAGTTACTATAATAAGTTCCACGACAAACTGCATTCTACCTTTTAAAGAGAGAAGGTCGCGTCGCTTATCTAGTTTGTTTCCTTTTTTAGTTCTTAATATACCTGAACTATCCCATCTCCAAAAACGTAGAATAACACAGTTGCCCTTGCCACTTTACCTATTATAGGTGTGCAAATGTGTAGTGCTCTTATGTCAATAAATATATAAATTGATGCTTTTGTCGATCTGAGCGTGAAGCAGCCGGCCAGGTATTTTGATCTATTCAAAATTGCATAAGTAATCAAATCCCTCCGGTTCATTTATTATCCTATCCCGCCTGGGTGATTATCCCAGTAAGCATCCGTGTTTCTAAAGCCTTCTTTCTCGCAAGCAAGGAGCAAGCCCGCTAATTATGTCAGGTCTCAATCGAGATCTCCTCAGGTAGATGATACCCTCGCATGCTTCAGTCAATGATAATAACTCTAAGCTTATTCTAGCTAGTGCCTCTGGGCAAACTTATTCTATTAGTAGCAAATAAATTATTGATAAGGACCATATGTAGAGAAACATTGAACCAGAATCATCTAGTAGAGATGTTTGAGTCCTTCCAGGACAATATATGGGTGCTCCTCTGCGGGAACTTTGGAGTGCAAAAAAACCGCATCGATTCGAAGCAAGAGGTCCATAATCCGGCCGGGGGCGCTACGTTCACTGCTGGAAGTGTGCTCCGTATCCTTTCTTAGGAGGATCCACTCTTTTCATAGCCGATAGCTATGCTTGGCTGTCGAGGCTATATCAGCTATGCTCAACGGCTATGCGGGATTTCCCCTTGCTGTGCCGTCCCGTGTGTGGTGGATCGGCATTCGGGAGATGTGTGCTTTAATTTGTCCGTAGGTCTATGTGCTATGGCACCCTCTGTAAGTAAACCATTGGGACTCCTTCATATTTGTAACAATCAGTGCTCATCATTCAGTAAGGTCCATCGGGACTAATTGGTCCATTGGTACTCATTCCTATTTGTATTGGTACGATCAATAACTATCGATCGTTAATTAGTATCAAGCATAAGCACAAAGCCTTCGATACAGTCCACTAGCATACTCGCACAATCTGTAATCGAGGCTAAGTCAACTAGGTGCATCGTAAGTAAGCATGTTCATTCAATCCTTGAATCCATTCGATGTAGGAACGCCATCGTGTTCTGTATGCGTAAGTGAGGTAGAGAGGGTTGAGGGTAGAGTTTACTGTAGGGTAGGGGGTCGAGTTGAAGGATTGACTTGACCTGATCAAAAGGAATCGCATTGACTCATATATAATATAGATCAATATTCAAGCGGTCGACAGAAGATCCATAAGAAGTTTCTAAAGAAGATCCCCATATCAAACTGTAACCCGGTTTGGGCTGTGTAATAGATTCGTGAGTGCTGAATAAAAAACTAAACATAAGTACTACAGGTAGTAGTCCCGATTCCCATAGCCCGATTCACATAGCACAAGTACCCTACGGGATGCACAGGGTGGTTACTACTCAGCTCTTTTAGACCCGGTCACTTAGCGTAGAAAATACAGTGGCTAAAGAGCGAAATAAGTGCCACTATTATCTAGATATAGAAATCTAAGTTCTATATGTTCTTATTCCATTCCCTCCCTATTTCCACTAATAATCTAGAAAGATAGAGAAGAGATATAGAACTAATATATATATTCTCTTCCCTTCTTCGATATAAGAATAGAATATCCCTCCCTAACTAAAGTGATCTAATGCTTATATCTGAGAGACTCCTTCCTCCAGTAACTTCCTGTCTTCCCTGTCAGGATTTGTCCTTCGGCCATGATGCATCCATTCATCCGGTGCTGCTTCTTCTAAGATAAGAAGGGTGGTTACTTGTGTCCCCATGAAGCGATTCCTCCATAAAGTCTAAGGCGGCTAATAGGTAAAGTTATTGCAGGTGGCTATCAAGGAGTAGCAGGCATGAAGATCTATTCCTAGCAGTCAGTGGGTGCCCGCTAATGGATGAATCATATTTATTGTATTGGCTTCTATGAAATTCAAGTCATGGTGTCTAATCCCGACCCGATAAAAGTATAGTGCAGCAGCCATGAAGTTATTCCTTCCATAAAGTCTAGGGCTCTGAGATCTAGGTCGTCTGGTAACAAAGAAGTAAAGGTAAGGGTAAAGGGTCACATATGGCCCGTGAAGTAGGCTAGTGATAGAAGCTATTGGAATTATTGATTGCATGGAAGTATTGATTGCTCGGATGTATGGTTCAGTCTAATCGGTCTCTGAATTTCCCAGTTTAGGTTGCCAAGTTCAACGGGCTTCCTAAGCATTCGCAACGCCACCTTCTATTACTGAATTTCCCACTCCGTGCCTGAAGTTCTTCTGGCTTTAATTCCTCAATCCAGGGCAGTTCAACGATCTCTGCTAAAGGCTCTGGCTGTGATGAATTAATCCATATAGGGCAGTTCCAACCATCCAGCCGCCATCCGTGTCTAATAAGTTCTGGCAGTGGTTTCTAATTTCTGACTCGTCTCACTTCGTTCCTCGGCGGGAACATGATACCACCAAAAAGAAGGTAATAGGTGGTACCTACCCCAGAATATTATATACCAAGTTCATAAGGTAAAGGGAGGGGATATTACAGTAAAGTCTAAAACTAAATAGAAGAGCTCGTGGTATCCCTGACTCCTTCCTGGCTTCATCAAGCTGAATCAATTGGTTGGTAAGAGACAACACTAAATAATTGAACTGTTAGATTGAAGGGGCGTAGCGGTAAATTCCGGTAAACAGAAAAGAAGGCACGTAAATACTAATTCCTATCCAAAAAGTATTCCTGGCAGAAGCTCTAGGTGGGTTGGGCATAACTCCATCTCCTTGAAGGCTTGAAGGCAGTAAGTTCTGGTAGAACAGATGGCACTTCAGTAAAAGTAAGCATATGCTAACAATGCTGTCAGAATCCCTAACAATTCAGTATCCTGGTGGGGTCCTGTCTATCCCGAGAAGATAAGTTTATAGTGCAGTAGCCATGAAGCGATTCCATCATCAAGTCTAGGGAGGGCTATGAGGTATATTTATTGCAGGTGGGAAGTTTGTGTGAAAAAAAGGGGTTCATAGCATGATGCCTACCCAGCCCAGTTCTTCCTGGCTTCAACAATGAATGAGTTGGGCAGCACTCCATCCCATATCCTAGGGTTAAGGTAGTAATAAATTAAAGAGTAAGGTGATCGCTTCTTCTTCTGAGACAGGTCAGCTAGAGAATATAATTACCCCTTCTGAGATAGCCCTTACTTTCAGACAAGCCACCCACCTGAATGATTTTCTATGTACAGCCCTACCAACTTGCTGACAACCCTAGACCATGCTTACAAGGGAATGCTCAGACCAGAAGAAGTGCCGGATCGGATCGGATGATGTGGAAATTACTTGACATGTTCTCATGAATCGACTTGCCTAAAGAAAAACGCCGAGACCCAGTTTGGGAATATTTCTAAAACCCATGCCAACTATAAGTTATACAGAAGAAAAACAGCGTCTCAGAAGCTTTTCGGATCCACCGAACCCACCCCCCCCCATATGAAACGAACAAATCGGGTGCCCCATACATTTTTAATTTGATCTCACCTACATAAGCCTCGTTATCGCGCCCCCTGGCCTTAGAGGATGGAATCACCTGAAATACATGAAATCAGCTATTTGCCCACAGAATTATGCTAGTTTTATACCCCGGAAAAGACAATATCGGACCTCGTCCCAACATTACATGCCTTTAGAAAATGTGCGTCTTACGACGTGTTAAAGTTACAACCTTTTACTTGAGGATTCAAGTGCCCAAAGACCCAAGGCGCAGGGAACAGTACTAATGAATCGACAATTTCCCTATACCAAATACAAAGCGGCCCCGTAGGAAAAGACACATATGAGAAGCTTTTTTGGATCCACCCGACCCAACCCAACCAACAACCTGTGTGCTTGCCTTCCCCCACCTAGTGCCTTCAGACACGGAGGGAACCCCAAATAATAAATTAGTAAACAGGCTGATCGGGCGGGACGGTGGGCCTTTAAATACGTTATTTAGTAAGAACAGAGATTTGAATATGGAATCTCGGATATAGTCTTTTTTATTGAATTAATTTTGGAATCACTCTTATTACGTATATAATATTACATCGTTTTAGATCCACTCGGGTCGGGCGTGTGCCAGCCTTAATTTCGCTTTAGACCGGACACTCTAGGACATTTTAGTCATGGACGGATGCCTAACCCAGGACTTTGAAGCAGCACCAGATTATGAATGGAATGTATTAAATCACCCAACATCTCTCATTAAGCCACTTGCCTTAAGAGAACGGAAAGATACCGCGAATTATACTCAACCTCTTTCAACCACGTGTTTGAGAGCACAAGAAAAACATGCATGGTTGGGTGTCATACGTCGATGTGCAACCTCTCCATTTGATTTCGGGATTGTGATTTGATTGCGGGCTGCAAGAAAGGTTTATACCCCTCTTTGTGCAACCGCTATGGCAACAGCATAATAATATATATATATATTTACGTGTATATACAGATAATAGCGTAGAAAATAAATAGTACAGTACAACAGTGAAACTGCCTGGGCTGGGATAATTTTGCTCTTGGTACTGCTCCGGGAACTGCTTAAACTAGTGCTGGTGAAACTTATGCTGCTGATCCAACTGCTGGTTATGCTCCTGAAACTCCTTAGAAGAAATGATACGATTCAACTTATGCTCTTTAAACTGCTCCTTTAACTGCTGATTGAAATGCTGGTGATACTGATGCTGGGGATTATTCTTAAACTGGTGCTGCTTAGACTGCTGGTTCTGATGAGGCTGGTGATGCTGGTTAAACTGCTCATGGGGATGTTTATGGAACTGCTCTTGGAAATGCTACGGCAAATGAGGCTGGGAACAATGTTTATTCAACTGGTGCTGATTGGGCTGCTAGTGCTTGTGCTACTCGTTATAATGCTGGGTGGGAATGAAGCTGGTTCAACTGCCGCTAATGCTTATGCTGGAACGACTTATGGTTATGCTGCTGGTGGTTAGAAATGCAAACATCATATATTAAGATATTGTAGTTGGACGGTTATGGACTTCAACGTATGCATAGCGATATAATATATTAACTAGTTAATATGCCTAGCCTGGAGACCCGGTTACAGCAGAGAGCAGCCACACCAGCTAGTAGGGACCTTGGGAAACGCAAATATGCACTTTAGACCTGCTGCCCCATAATAGAATGATCCCAAACAAGTAGGGAATTTGCTCTTTGTTTACTTATTTGGTGGGGGGGGGGTGTTTTTAACAGCAATTCATTTTCCCCAGAGAGATGGACCCGGAATTGCACCAATTTTAAGAATTCCCATGTTTTTTACAGCTTCTCGTTTCCCCTAGTGAGATGGATCCAAGTTGAGCCCGGAGAGCATATTATCCGTTTTTTTAAGTGAAAACTTATCCATAATCTACTCTGAGTCTATCCCTCTCTTCCTTAGCCTGGGTATAATGTTGTATTGCCTTATCTCTCTCTCTTGCAACAACCATAAGTTAGAATGCCTAGCTCTGTACCTTGTATAATCAATATATAT
>Ga0233342_1000023_pt1 | contig 44542 bp, 24 predicted proteins | sample GEONDECOMP273_FD_180706 | JGI IMG/M metagenome (GOLD analysis project Ga0233342, IMG submission 180706) | Leaf litter microbial communities from Shasta-Trinity National Forest, California, United States - GEON-DECOMP-273 | ecosystem: Environmental > Terrestrial > Plant litter > Unclassified...
TCCCTAATCTATAGTGGAGTCTGGGACTAATGCTCGTCTAGGCTTGGATGGGCGGCAGTGCTGGTCGTCATAATGATGGCTGGAAGGAGATTGAGCAGTCAAACAGCCAATTTAGCAAAGATTGATCTGGAATAATTAGACCACACACAATCAAGACCAGGCTTAGTGGGGCGGGGTACGGCCTTACTCGCCTCAACGGAAAAGTAAAGAGGGTCAAAAAGTATTATTGACTAAGATCTTATTTGGGGATGGAATGGTTATAGCGGAGTCATCACTAATATCTGCTTGGCTACAGAGAGTCGGACAATTACGAGATTTTTTGCTTTGAGTGGAAGATATGTAAGAGCGGACTCATATATTAGCGTGTTGCTCATATCTTAGCGGCAGGGACTAGCGATTCTGGGTCTAGGATCTTTCAGCATTCAGATTTCCACAAATAGAGGGAAGCACAGGTATTAAGACCCCATAAGAAGTTCGGGGAATTAGGCCTGGAACATCCCCAACAAGAGAGGTTACAAGAGGTATGGATGGGGCTAGAGGTGTCCTGTCCTTATTATTATTATGCTGCCTCCTTGGTTACTACTGGTTGATCAACGGCTCAATCAATCAGCTGGTGCTAAGGAGAATAATCATGCGTGGAGAGATCTAATAAAGTCTCACAGTGATTCCATCCACACGCAATCAGAGGGAGATGACGGCCATGATTCATCGGATCCAACGGGGAAATCTTCTTACCACAAACACTAGCGAATAGAGATCCTTACCACGGACTCATCATACGGTCTTACTCTCTCAACCGCGTACCTGGGCCAAACCCAGAACTCTATATGGTCGTATATGTAACCTGGACTTACCACAAGACCTCATCACAATGTATATGATCTTTACAACGAATAAGAAGGCCAAAACAAATAGGACTAATTGGGTGGGGAAAGGAAGGCAATACCTGGAACGCTCTGGTCAGATCAAAGTCCATTACTGAGACGCGTAACCCATTCTTTTTGAAGTCCCCTTAGTTCCTACCATTAGCTGATACACAATCTTAAGCGGTATAACTCCATCCTATTATGGAGTAGGCTCTCCATCCAACCACTAGGGAAAGCTCATGAAGTTCTGACCTAGTTAATCCAGATCACAATCAAGGTTCGGTGAGTAAACGCCTCCATCCCCAATGACGTCTGTTGTGAATCAATCATTCCCCCCTTACAGCATAAATTCATATCCCGGATCAATGCAATCCTGGATCAACCAATATCAAATATAGAAAGGATTCCAGGCAAAAGGCAGCATAACCTGCACAGAAGGAGGAGCACGGATATTTTATTGCCACAATTGGGACTCTTCTCAAACAGAGATACTTTTCAACTTAAGGCGGCCTTCGCCTCACCTTTTATACTCGCCACACCTATTACCGTAACCTTAAGACCATACCTGCGCTCTGGTGTCGTTATGCCTTACTCTCGTCCACCACTACGATAGATCTCATAGGTAAGGATAAACAAACAAGGATCAACTAGGGAATGGGGGAATGTTATGATTAGACCCGGCAGCAATCCCATAAGCAGTTTATGAACCATATTATCAGCACAAGCAGTATAACCAGCTGCACCAGTAGACTTAGCAGCAATACCAGCAGTTGAAGTAACAGCATTCTCAGGATCATTCCAAAAGGTAAATTTCCTTTCCTGATGCTATCTTTACCTTACCCGTTTCAAGCGTTGCTACGGGTAAGGTAAACAATGGCAACCGCTTCGTACTAATTCACTGATACGTAAAGATAACTAATATTGGGAATGCAGGGAAGGTGGAGCGAATGACGTAAACTTTCTTAAACTATTAACCCATTAGTTACTTATTAAATAGTCAATGATAAAATAGGAGACTTTTTGACCAATTTCCTCAGGCGAGATAGGGAAAGCCAGGCAATATCAATAGGTAAGAAAGCTAGGCTATTAACCAATGGAAGAACTTATTTCTCCTTCCTCGGCTATGGAAAAGTTACACGTATATATGCAAGTTTGGTTGAGCTTCCTCAATCGACAACATCCTGCCACTAGTGAAACTTCTGGAAATGACCTACAAAACGAAACTCAAAGATGGCATAGCAAAGGGAAGGTCCCTTTCTAGGTAGGTAGAACCCCTTAAAGTCAGGGCCTTAAAGGGTAGTATTATCTCAGCTAATTTTATTAGAGGGGACGGTCTTGAAGGTCAACCAGAGCTAGCTTAGGCAAGGTCCTGAAAGGAGGACTTAAGTTGGTTGGAAGGGGACAAGGATGAGCTAAGGTTATTAAGTCCTTACAGGCTGAAAGGAAAGGGCAGGCAGGTAGTCCCGTTACGAATTGAAACGGCATTGTATCCGCAGTATAGATGTAGCACATGGATGGTTTGATCCGAGAACCACCCCCACTCCCATTATCTGATCTGATCTCATAAGTTCTGGCTAAATCATAGGTAGGGTAGTTTCCACGCACGCCACGATCCAACTGCTACTGGTTGTTTCCTGTGCCTGAAATTCATCCAATCTAGTAAGCTGAGCTTCTAAAGTTAATATCAACGCTGAAAGTTCGGACCCAAACCCTCTCTTCTATCCCGAATAAGTTTATAAGGCCGCCTTAGTAGTGCCTGCTTCACTATATTGAAAACTAAAAGGGTTTACAGTGAAAGTGACATTTCACTTTATGACAAGTGGCATTTGACATCGCTTATAACTATTAGAAGGAGGGGGAAAAGCTAGAATTGCTGCGATTCCTGGTACGGCTGGAATTGCCCTTTTAGCTTAGTAGTGGGATCCTCGCCCTCCCTTTTGTTGGGCGATCTGTCTCTTAACTGAGAGTCATTCTTTATATATGTAATAACGCAAGCACTTTTTCCTTAACTTACTCCTTATTTCCTTTGGGGGCTGTTCATTCTTTATATATGTAATTACGCTTTTCAATTTAATGAGTTCGGTGATCGATCCGTAATTCCAGCAGATGGGTGCTGCATCACTCGATCAATCCATTACTCCATCAGATGGTTGGTTGCATCTTATATGTCATTATGCATTTGGTTGGATGAGTGAGTGGCCTTTTTCTTTGTATATGTAATAACACTAGTGCTTTTTATTCCCAACATCGCTCCATATCTGCCTTAGTTAATAACCTTTTATATATATGTAATTATACGAGCACTTTTCATCTTCAATTTTAACAATTTAATAGCATTAAATAGCATGTTTCTTTGTCGCAGACTTGCCTCTCTTTCCCTAGGCAAATGCTCCTTTGAACTGCAAAGAGATTACCTGTTGTTTCTTGCGTTTCACCACCATTTCCCTTGGCGCAGACTTCACTTTTTAATTACTCACTTCAGTATGATCTTTTTAACAATTTAACCTGCTAAGGGAGAAGAACTAGGGCTCTTCAGATTCCCACCACGACGTGTCCAGAAAGGTGATTGAGGTTAGTCAGCCAGACCTATTACTACAACCTATTAATATACGATGTCGCATCGAGATGTCCTTTAGAAATTATTAAATTTAGGCTGTTGCTCAAATAATAATCATATCACTATGGGTCTAAAAGGCAGGCACATACAGCACCACTAGCACGTAGTTCATTGTGAATAAATATGGATATTCTAATTTCACTAGCTCTATTCCAACCTAATGCATGAGTGCAACAAACAAAACAACAATCTGTTAAGTTAAGGATGTGTTCGTGTTCTAGTTCCAAAAGATAAGACCTAGCTTGTAAATCTAACCAGAGCAGGCCTTGTCATAGCAATAGACAAATTAATTACAATTTTGCCATGGAGACGTTTAACTAGTCCCATTTTAGGTGATCCTAATTAGCACCATTCCCCCTACTATTATAAAAGGTGGTGGCCCTTTATAAGTAGCAGCATACCTTACAGATCGATAGCCATAGCTAGCAGCAGAGCCAAAAGTAGACCCCACTTTATGTTACGCTTTATCAACCTATTAAAGCTAATGGTAATGTAAGTAAAGCTAGTGTTTTGACCTATTCTATTAACTATGATATTCAATGGGTTACAATATGTTACTCTGTGATCTCAATACCAGTAATCACGTATTCAATTATACCAATAGAGATCGAAGCTGTTATAACCACAACGTTATAAGGATAAGTGTCAACCTAATAAAGCTCTACATAATAGTGGTGTCAAAACTCTTACTACTGATCAGAATCCATGTACTTACAAATCAGTCATAAGTTATATCGTAATATTACACATAACTAATCTGTATTAGTTGTTACAGGTAAGCTCATGATTAGTCATACGTATTAGGTATAAGAAAGCTCTATACTGTTCTTAGCTAGATGGAGTACTGAGCTTTCTTGTTACTTACGTGATTAGCATAGTAGGTATGGGCATATCAAGCTTAGTAAGCATCATTGGTGGTTTAATTCCCTTAGTAATCGCAGGAATTAAGGGTAATCATACTAGTTGTAATTACTGATCTCTGTATTACGCAACATGATTGGCTTGTACTGACCTTATCGTAACCAATTAAACAGTATCAGTGCCATAACAAAGGAACATGACTAATCATAGGATTCTGTGTTACTAGCTCATTGGAACAGCATGATAAGATAGAGTATACTAGTGATTCCAGAGAGCTTACTCAAACCAATCTAATCAGCTTGCATATCCTTATTATCACAGTACAATAACCATAAGTATTTAACTCATAGAAGCTCTATTAAAGCAAGTAGTATAACTAAGGAATCAATGGGAATAACTCTATAAGATCAGTAATCAAGCTTATTCATCATGCCAACCCGAGTCACACTTAACCCGTATGTAATCAATAGTGATAACAGCCTAATGAAAGGGGTTATGCTTATTACTAGTAGTTTAGCTAACACCCTTTGTTTAGTTTACCATATTACAAGGATATGTGTTATAAGCTTACTAGGTCACTTGGAGTTATGCTAGTTTGATTCATTATGTCAACATCGTACTATGATTCTACTCTATTATACTGTATTAGTAGTATCACCATTGTAACTGATATGTGAATAAGCTACGAGGTTACTATAAGGTATACGTATTTATTGCTTGAATAGTACCACCACTTGTATTATTAAGCTTAGTAAGGTTTAATCCCTACTTGTTACCATATGTGAGACCTTATACGTATTTCATATTGAACAGTACTGTAAATTATAGAAATATCCACAAGTAAACCAATGAGTAGAAAAGAGCTTATACGAACAACTTAGCTAATCTAAGTGTAATAATAACCCTAATAAAGTAAGCTGGTTTATACATCACATACGGCTTTGATTACTGATAGCTCGATAAAGCAGGTAGTGTAATCATAGTAATTAGGGAAACATACTATACAGAAGTGGTATAGAGTTAGCTAGTATGACTAGTAAGCTTTAATCAGGTGAAGTAATGGGAATAAGACTAATCTCTACCCTTTTACATAGATGAAGTGTTAATTAAGTAACAAGCCCATCTTTCAATAAGGTAGTCTATGATATGCTTATACATTAGGGACTTATGATTACTATTCATAATATGTAAGACTCGTATTACATACAGCTATGTTCCTTAACTGATCACGTGTTCATTATGCTTATATTAGTTATGAGTATAAGTAATGGAAATCATAGGTAGTTATAGAGCTTCGTATCACAGTATAGAGTTTTAAGTAAGCTTATACAAGTACTCATGTCAGTTAATGGTTGTACTTAATTATTAGGGATTATTAGCATTCACTTATAACCATGCTTTAAAACAGCTTAAGCAAGGGTAATAATACTAGTTTAGGTACATAACTCTAATCGTGTTACTAGTAAGGGTCATTACTGCTCTGTGAAATAGCTGTAACATGATGCTTCTAAGAGCTATATGAGTAATAAGCCTTGTTCAGGGATAGATGTACTGTGCCTTATAAGTATAACACCGTTTATGAGTGGAATGGTGATAACAGTACTAGTAATACCACTATAATAAGTATAGATATGCTAGTAATCACTGGTACTCAGATAAATAAGCTTGTGTACTAAATACAACAGTAGAATCACAGTACTATATGAATTAGATTGGATACAGTGTAATCATAGTATGTTGAATAAGAGAACCTAAGCCCTGTTATATCCATTTATTTGAATCACCACTTGTATCGTAATAAGTCCTATTGATTTCCCTTATTAATATTGCATATTCATCGGGTAATTTAGTCCTTTTACTCGGATGTGGTAATATAGGTAAAGTAATCCCATTGTATTCATAAGATGATGGCTATTATACTCATATATATATATATGCCTCGTTTGATCGGTTCCATTACTCAATTAACCGTGTTCACATAAACTAAGGCGAATCATTGGAACGGTAACCTCAATGGCAGTACTAATCATAACTAGTATATCATATTAATTAGGGTAAGAACATAACCAAGCAGAGCACATATACCATAGTTATTCATATGATAGTCAAAACCATTACCCTTACTAACACTAAGCTGGATATAAGTATTATACAGATACCACCAATCTGCTTATTACTAGTATTCACCCTTATTGTTTACGTAATCACAGTAATCAAATTAAATAGAATATCGTGATTAAAAGCTAATAGTCTGATCTCCATGTAAGCTGACGAAATAAGGTAATCAAGCATAGTTCAAGCTCATGTGTTTAATATACAGCAGTGGTTTCTACTAATAAAGAGCTCTATTGATACTAGCTTTTTCATACCACTTGCTTATCACTTTTTACTACACCTTTATTAGGGATAAAATTACGACATCATCTAAGTTAAGCTATTAGAGTAAGCTTAAGCTTATAAAGCTAACATATACGTATACTGTAATAAAATGTTATACGAGCTCTAAGCTGAGTGATTAGAGAACATACTACTATTCTCATTATATTGAGAGCTCAAGTAAGGTGTTATAAGAGCTGTACTTAAACTGCTTAGTATGGACATGGAATAATCATGCTTAATAAGGATGCTTCTAATCCACTCTGTTATTTGAGATTGGTTAACTAGTAATGACTAAAAGTATTAGTGATACTTCTCACCTTGTTCATGGAAAACAGAAGTAAGTCCAATGATTATGATAGCTTATCCTTAGCTTACAAGACAGAGCACTGGTCTAGCTCTTCCTTAATATGATATAGTTATACTAGTAAGTCTGGCTCTGCTTTCAAATAAAACACTGTAAGCATATCCATCAGAAATGGGGTTTGTACTCTCAATATAACAGAGTACTAAGCTTGATTACTCATTACATGCTCTTAGCTATCATATCCAAAAGGCATAGGGGATAATTACTGATATCATGTTACCTTACTCATAACAAGCTCTCTATATGTAATACAGCTTGTACAGGTAATGATGTTGGACTCTATTAAAGACCTTAATCAAGTAAGCATAAAACGTATGGGTCTCAATCATATACGTAACATATTATAACTAGTGTAATCAGACCATTGAATCCCATTGATTAGCTAGATAGTGGAAACATAGATATAGCAGTAAGAAAGCCATAACTTTTCGTAATCACCTAACTATAAGCATTGGTCTAAGCTGGAATCATTACTAGTAACTCGTATTAGCTTGTGTATATTATACCCATTGCTGTTATATCCCTATGTATCAATGCCGAAAGCTCTAGTATTAAACTCATACCATATCAGGTTAAGAGTGAATAGCTAGCATTACTTATGCATGTCCAACTAATATGATAGAGAAAGCATATTCATAATATTAAACACATAAACTCTTGCTTTCCATTACACAGAGCTCATCTTTATTTGAATGCCAGCATAAGGTAAGGTAAGGTCCCTACACGACATTGATTGAATCCGACATGAAGGGGTGAGACGTCATCATATCAACTGGACCACGACCCCTGAATGGGGAGGCTGGTTGGCCCCTGGACAGTCCTCTCCAGTGATGCGGTCGAGGCATAACCGACACCTTCCCCTGTTATCGTTCTGGAATAAGCCGATGGTTCCATAATAATATCCCTGGTCTCGATATGTGGCCCCACCCTTCTTAAACTTAAATAGTTCCGGTCTAGCCCGGTCTCATGGATTGTTAATAAGCCACTGCTGCGCTGGGACAGACTCCTACAATCTTAATGGAATCCCGTGTCCAAATGACCGTGGGATAATAGAGGGTCTCCTTAGCAGCATCCACACCTCATTAAGACGAGAACGTTATTTAACCCAAATAATGGTAAGCGGAACAACGAACACAAGATAAATCTCATTTTCATTTATTCTTTAACCCAGCCCAGATAAATGGGTTGCTACCAGATTCGCTCTTTCTTTTCCACCCAGCACAGCCACATAGCACAAATCTGGGATTGTTACATCAACAGAACCGCACCATTCCCGTTCTCTTGGGTTATTTCTATAACTAGAGGAGGAAATTAGAGCACTTCTATAATAGAAGAGATTTCCGAACTCATCGCCGATATCTCCGTTTTATAAGCCAATTCATTTTACTTAATTGTAAGCATTAATTCATAAAGTGATTGGGCAGGCAGCACTCCACAAAGGTTGGGTGAAGGCAGTAGTAAGTTCAAGTCTATATCGGAACTGCCCTATGAATTCACTGCTGCCATAACTTCTGATATAAAATCATTGGGTGGGGAGAGGTACTTACAACCTGCCCACCTATATACCTAGACCCTATACCACTTGGATGAATGAAGCGCTTAGGATAGTACTTTTAGAAACTCTTCTCAGAACGGGATCTTACTACCCCGTATTTATTCTTCTTGGTATAATGTTCCAAGAGCCAATACTAGACAATGAAGGAATTAGAATCCGCTGACTAGGCATAGACCTACCTTTCTTTTCGTGCCTGCTGCTACCCTCTCTTTTACCACCGGAAGATCTAGACATACATGTTCGGAACTAGACCACCTTGCCGGAATTTCTCGCTTTGGCACTACTGTTATGAACCTCTTTGAAGCTTGTATAAGGACAGGATCAGAATAACTTACCCTAGCCCACTTTTCATCCATCAGCTAGGAATGCTTCGTATTGAGGACGGGAGGCATGCTCTAGTCATTAACCCTTTTCACCTTTAGGTCTAAACATCTCACGAACTGCCATATGCCTTAATGTTTATGAGGACCTTACCCCTTTTAGTTATAATGCAAAACACCTAGCACCATGGGGAAATCCCTTTTCCACCCCTTTCTACCAGGAAGGCCAGATCTGTACCAGTAGAGGACAGTATCAGAATACCTTGTTCATATTACCCACCTGCCAGAAACACATTCTCTAGAGCAGCCCTCTATCATGAAGTCTTACAAGTTACCAGTTAGAGGCACTAATATCAGACCTTACAAGCCCCGGGTTGATTGGATGGGATTGATTTAACTGAAAGGCTAGAAGGAATAGACTTGCCTAATTAGAATCGACGTTTAGACACTTGGTTGATGGATTATGCCTCGAAACATGCCAACGAAGGGTTCCATTATAATAAACATCCCATCTGATCAACTTTTCAGAATTTACTGGACCACCCCAATCTGGTGCCTTAATACGAAGCCCGGAACAATCATTTAGTTTACAAGCCGATCGGGCTTTGGATAAGAGAACTTTTTCTAGTGATTGCAAAATCACCTTTATCACATATCTAATATGAACATTTATGAACCCTCCTTATTTACCTTCTTCACCACCCAACTGAACAAGAAGGAAGGATCAGAAGTGCTTTCTTTATCCACGAACTTCCACACGTAGTGCTTATTATTTTATTAATGGAATGTGGTCAGCCGAATACTCTTAGTTGCCTTACTTACTTTGCTACCTACCCGATTAGGGATTCACTGGTGGGACGGTTTTCTTATTGATTCCACGAAGACCTTCTTTCGTAGCTAGCTTCTCTTCCTCCCCCCACACTATCGCTGGATTACACGGGCCTTTACATACTGGTATTTCCCAATACTATAAATTTGATATGTAATCTCGGGTCAAGGAGCAAAGCCTTCTTTTTTACATTGGAATCTGCTTTTGGTTTATTACTTATATAATATGACGACACTTCTTGTGAGCTTTTCCACTTACGTAAAGGGATATATCCTACCCCGTACGTCATTTTGGTCTTCGCCTACTGTTGACACGTATGTTCACCCAGCCCAGTTCAGCGCAGCGCAGCCCGCTCGAGTAGCGTCCACCCCGTATGGGTTTTCATTGTGTGCACGGCGTCCCATGATTTGTATCCAAGTTATCCTAATTATGTCCACCTCGTACCGCTTTGTCCGGTCTCGCCTCCGAAAACTTCTTTTCTCTTATAGCCAGCGAGCAAGGAAAGCGTTTCTCTCATAAATAGAATATCCTACGCTCCGTCTGTTCGTGCCAAGTAAGCAGTTGTGGGTGATGTTGACCACTCCACATTTGTGGTTGGGAAGGTTACTGGTCCTTCCTTCCACGTGGTCTTTGCGGTCCTTCTGACTCTGGGGCTCTGTAAAAACCCGGTTCTATTTCTGGCTTGTGAGCAGAAAAAAGGAAGGCCAAGCTGCGATGGCTCAGATAGGGTTACGTGGCCCGAATTGAAAGATGGACTTGGTGAAAGCGGCTTCTTTCTCGGATTACTCCCAAAGTGGGCAGATTAGCAGGCTGAGGGGCACCAATAAAGAAAAGGTATCCGCCGAGTTATTAGCCCGGGATTACTTGACAGAAAAAGTTGTATGCAAGGGTGTTTCAAGAAGGGAGCAAGGTTTACCACACGGTGGGTTATTTACAATTCTACAAGTGGGTGCGTAAGGTAGGTCTGTGCACCAATTGCGAGAAAAGAGTTTTTTATATCCGCTTGTTTATGACGCTGCGGGACAGTAGGCTAGATGTCGCCAGAGGTTCTGTATCAAAGGTTGACCGAGATAGAGGTATATTTACCCCAAACCCATGATAAGCTATTATATACTTGCTTGGTCGCCCTATTGATTGAAACCATGCTTGAGACCATCACCAAGCCTTTTCGGATCGGTTCTACGAGAAAAGTGATCCCGGGCTCCCTAAACCAAATGTGAAAGCTTTTTTCCATCATACGGCTCCGTAACTATACTCTATCGGATTAGATATTATCCAAAAGGTCCGCTCTCCATTCATTCACACGCTGTCTAGCAGAGCAGGCGGTTTGACGCGTTTGAAGTAGCCGTAGTAGATGTAAAACCTGCTGCTCTGTCAGTATGGGCGCAGCAGCTACTTAGAATAATCCTATTAGTAAGAATATTGCGACCATATCTCTCTTTCTTTATCTTACCAACTAACTGGTAAAAGCCATTTCTTCCAGTCATTTCCAAGAGCTCTATGCGTTAACCTTGCTAATGTTGGCTAACGTAGAATTGACTCGTATCATTTCAGTAACTAGATATAACCTAGGTAGGTGAGGTTGTCTGCTGCCACCTCTTATCGGGCGGGGTCGGGCATTTAATGCCCCCCCCACCAGGGATCGATCCTAATAAACTATTTCGTTCGTTGGCCATGCTTGCTTTCGAACGCTTTAAAATGCCCGCCTTTGCCCACCCCAGATAATGCCTTGCCAGCCTAGATAATGCCGGATAATGAATAGCCTTCCTTGCCAGCCCTCGGTAGGGGCGCCGACCGTCTCGATCTTTTCGTTCAATTAGTGTATAAATACCTTCGCTATCTCCCTATCGATATTTTCGTTTTCATTCTTTCCAATCAATCCGATATCCATTTATCTCTCTGGAGCGTCCCTTTCCTTAGAGCTTTATGTTTCAGGCAAGCACACACAGGACGGTTAGAGGAAGGAATTATATGCATTTCTAAGGAAGGAAAGGTTAGGTGGGTCGTGGGCTGCGCTCTGCTCCTCTCCCCCGCTCGAAGGGAGGATGCCTATTTTTGGGCCCCTGACCGAAGGGATTGTAAACTCCCTATATCTCCTTCTCAAACTCCTAACACCAACTCCATAGATAGCACTGATCCATATAGATTTTTCTTATTCTTTACATGGCACTGAGACTATTCTCTTTCCCCCTCCTCTATCGTCACGGTCTACCCTCGCCTTTATCCCTCATCTATTGACACCAGAATACCAAGTGTTAGGAATGACCTCCCTCGACCGAAGATACTTGCCTTCACCTCCAAGTCAATTTCGTTCATGAACCCCGTTATAGCAGAAACGACGGAATGAGCAGCTCCTTTATGCCCCGGTAGGAGAGCTACGAGTAAGTTGTCCGCATAAAAAGCATATCGAAGAAATGGTAAGTGTCGCTGAAGACTCATCATCTCGATATGTGTTACCATAGCTCAAAGGACCTGGCAGCGAGAGCGAGTAGGATAGCTTGCCTGGATAGTTTTATTCGAAAGCGGAGCCTGACCTAACACTTGTATTACTCTCTGGGGCTAGGAAAGACTCTAGAAAGTAATTTCTTGCTTGTACGCCTCCGTAAGGAATCAAAGAAGTACTTAGCATGGATAACCCAAAATATACGGGAAATAACCCTTCGGGAAAGGGATAACCCGATCAAATAGGCAGATTTATTCTCTATCGCCAACCAAATTGCACCCATCGAATCAATAGAATCGCCCCAATAATTAATTCTCCAATAGCTCCTCTTTCACCCCAATAGCTCATACCCCAATATAAGGGCGAGAGATATGTATTCTTCGCTATAGCTATTCGATAACTTCGATAACTTCAATAACTTTAATAACTACGCTAGCCTATAACTTCGATCATCACTTCGAGCTGCCAATGTACATAAACATCATTTACCAGACGAGAGAGGATAACATAAACACAATTTACCAGAACATAATTTACCAAAAAGGCTAGTGGGGGGTAAGGAAAGATGGTTGGTAAGTGTTACGTGATCAGGGTCTTCGTGAAGTGTTACGATATCTTTTGCCTCTTTATCTCTATTACGTGATAAGGGTGTGAAGTGTTACGATGTTAATCCATCTGATCCACCCACCATGAGTCTTTGGGTGACCTATGATTTTCAATACTATTTCTTTAATTACCAGCCTGCAGGACCAAGGAAATAGGCTTGGGAAAGCAGGGCTGGAGAAAGCGGGGCTGAAGAAAAGCGTGATACCATACCGGTGGATGTGGACTCAAGGACTGAGACTGGATCGTGATACCGCAATACCATGAGTGGTAATAATGGAGACTACAGGTCTTAATTGAAAGCAAGAAAGTGGGTGGAACGTAAAGAAAAGGTCTGGTAATGAAAGGTCTGGTAATAAAAGGTCTGGGCCAGTAGTATTAATAATTATAAGTAGACCGTATTTATCCAGTAGTCTTTAGCCCGTTGTATAAGTGGTACTAAATGAAAGTATGAGCCAGTAGTAATTGTGGGTAAGGGTTGTGGGTAGTGGATGGATGTTTAAAGAAAAGCCCGCCCACGAGAAGTGCAGTGGAAAAAAAATGTATTTATAAATGTGGAAGGTTAGGTCTCCTTCCAGTACTAAATAAAAGAGATATAGTGGCCATGCTTTGGAATGATACGCGCTCTGAGTTAGCGAGTGCAATAACTTTCCCGGCTTTGGAACTTGGCGTTGTACTTTCATACATATAAGGCTTTTTCTTCAATCTGTTACTGCCTTATATACCCTTGCTCCTGGCGCTACTACCTTTGTTTCCTTTGCAACGGGGTATCAATATTCTACAAATGAATCTTGATATCGATCGCAAACTAGAAGGGAGGCTTCAGGCGAAGCACGCATAGGGTGGGGCAGGACAGCAAGATAAGGGCAGTGGGCACGCACGGGAAAAGGAGGGCGCTAGGGCAAGGTGAGGAAGGCAGAGCAGACGGATCATCTGGCAAACAGGGATCGGATCGAAAAAACAAACCAAAAAAAGAATATCATGGGTGAAATAAACAGGTTGGGTGGGGGCGATTGCGAAGTAAATACGTGATTCGAAGTCCAACTATAGCAATGTAAGTAGCACACCTTAGGGGGTAACGCTCAGTATGGGAATGAAGAGAGTAGTAGATCCATCAATACCAATTTAAGTAGCATCAGCACCAAGGCATACGTAGCGGCATGGCTAAAAGAGCCAATTCCAATTGATCCAGTTGATCGAAAGCAAGGACCGGTACCTGGAGCCAGTTGAATTAGTAACAAAGGCAGAGGCATTAACAGCTTCACCCCTTGATTCAGTAGACCTAGCATTCCGACCAGATTGATATCCCACAAGGATATATTCTGTTGATCGAGCTTATTAACTTGAGGACCTAGTTTCATATCCAATTTCAATTTCTACGCCAGCACCCGTTAACCTATAACCAGGTACATTTGCTAATATTGGCTAATAGCGCTTTATATCCAGCTATATCTACCCAGCTTACGGTGCAGTACGGTACTTACTTACCTACCTAGTTATAATACTGGTCCAACCTCACCTCCAACCCAACCTATCTAGCGTATACGAGATTAAATATAGTACTAACCTGGCCTTTACAAGGTATCAACTAACCTACCTAGCTACGATCTATACGGTGTTCTTGAACCTACCTAGGCATATACGCGGTATTAAACCTAACTAGCAACGGTATCCTACCTGGCTACGATCTATACGGTGTTCTTGAACCTAGCTTGCTTTTACCTAACCTAGCCTATACGGTCCATACTGAAGGCAGCAACGTAAAGGCAGCAACGTGTGTGTTTGGCGGAACCCCACCAGAGAGTCAGTTGTTCTCCATAGAAGAAAGAATAAAGAGAAAGCCCAGTGTGTGAAGCGGAACGGAATGCGAATACTGTGATTATTAACTCCCCTCCTCCCGAGGAGTAATTCCATTATTTACGGATAGCTGGATGAAGGTTATGTTCTGTGGGAAGCGAGCCCGTAGAGAGACTAAATAATATGTTTCGTACAGTTACCCTTGTCCTTCGTTTACTGATAGGTAGGCAAGGCGAAACTTAATAGGAGGTAGGCGGGTGGTACGAGACAGCTGCCTTCCCCTTCGTTTCGATACTGATCAGCCGGCAAGCACAGCATTTGATATAGAGAGCTACCAATACGCGATACCAATACAGTGGCGAACCCCTACCCTCCCTATAGGCGCGATAGCGAAACAGTAGCGATAGCGATAAAGTGGACCCTATATATATATATATATATGGATACGGATGGGCTCTCTCAACCCTATAAAGTGGTGACAACCATATAGAAATACGGACGGGATTTTAACCCCTTAACAGTGACCTTAGGCGAGGGGGCCCGGGCCCATCCATGTCCCAAGTAACTCCCCTCCCACTATATACGATGCTGAGGTTAGGTACCGAAGGTCCCGAGTAAAAGCAAGCTGTCGGGAAGAAATAGTTCATTCACTTCAAGCATTCATCCCTTCCTTTCAGTGAAGGGTGAATCGTCAATTTACCTGAACCCTCTCTCTCTAACGGCTCTTATGGCTTTCCCCTCCCCTCTCCAGCAAGAGAAGCTAGCTACATCCCCGATAAAGTGGTTTTCTATTTCTCGTCAACGGTTACTGGAGAGATTATCTGTGCAGAAGGAAAATGAATACCACTTATTTTATAGAAAAAAACATACTTCTGTTGGATTGTTTTTGGATCCTTTTGTGGTGGAATGTAGAACGGGGTAGGTTTATTAGAGAGAGTGTATCCTCAGTGGGGTGGGTATTCCAAATGTGACCAGGGTGGTTGCGCCCTCCCTATTTGTTTGTTCTGTGGTTGTTCATAGGTTTTTTATATAATGAATTAGATAATGAAATGATATAACGAGTTGGGTGTGATTTGACCAACCGAAGACGAGTCGCCGAGGGGCTGGTATAAGGAAGGAAGGTAAGGGTGAAGACGATTCACCAAACCAAGGGGAGAGAACAACCGAGCGATTCGCCGCAACCAAAGAGGTCACGAGGTCTTACAAACCACTGCATCATATAATAATACACTTTATCTCTAAGGTAACTAGGGTAGGGTAACTTCATAATGGTACATATAAGGTCACACTCGACCAACGCCAAAGAAATCAGTAGATAATACTGCAAACCACTGCATTGTAAATCAGAAGAAAGCAAGTAAAGACAAGCCTTCTTTCATAAGAAAACTAGCTCTGATAAAACCTTCCTTCCTTAATAGCTGTTCTGTCCTTCCTTAAAATAACCTCCCCCACCCCACTCGCTCTAGATTGTTAAAAGTGATTGGGCCGATTTCAAGGCCATTTCCATTCGTTCTATGGCTGTAATTCATTAAATGAATGGAATGTAATAAACCGATTCTAAGTTATGTGCTGATCCACTCGATACTGATCTATCTCTCTCTCCAGGGTATATACCGACTGTGTTATTATCCCTCCTCGCTTATTGGTCTATCTATCCCGCCCCACTTCTACTTATCGGTCTAGCTATTCCCGCCGTATCGGTTAGGTAGGTACCACCGGCCGGTCCCTAACTCTCCCTACCTACCCTATCTACTTCTTTTTTTGGGCTTATTGGTCTCCTCCCCACCCTGATCGGTCTAGCTATCCCTGTTCCCCCACCCACTTATGATCTCTGCCTGCCGGTGAGGTACCGAAGGTCCTTTATAGTTTGAGTGGTGGTACATATATTCTCCGTATCCTATCTACTTCTTTCTCTGGGCTTATCGTTCTAGCTCTTAAGGGTGACTAGAAAGAATTGTGATTCACTTAACTATCCATGGGCAGGACGACCCCTACTACAATAGAACAGTACGGAAACACTGTAAATCCGTACTATCCAAGGAGACCCATTCAAAGGAGTAAAGTCGCGATAAAACGCGCGCAAATGCCCATTTCGGCGGTTTCTCACTCACCTGTGAAACCCCATTGAACTATAGAGCATGAGGAAGGATTTTAGGTCCTCTCTGGGTCTTCCCAGCCCTTCAATCCCCATTTCACAAACTAACTATATAGAATAAGGAACAACCGAACCGAGCTGAAGCGGGTCATGCTCATGGAATTATTTATGGTCAAGGTGTAGACTTTTGGTCTTTGTATGGTCTTCCTTATTTAAGGGTGTTTTACTGACTCTGAACTGCCTTTGTTCAGCAGATAGATAATAGATTGTTAAGGGAGTTAAGCGAATAGAGCGTGCATGAAGGCTACGCATGAAGGCATGGCCAGTATTAGTAGTAGAGGGGTAGTAGATATAGGGGTAGTCGTACTGTACTCTCTCTAGCGTACTCTCTTCATCTTCATGGCCAGAAATAAAATAGAATAGTAGGCCTTTGCTTTCGCTACTGAGCCCACAGTTACGGTAGGTAAGCGAATACGACGACAACAGGTACCACTACTGATAAACACCTTATTCGGGGGTAAAGTAGCTATAAAAAGCATGAAATAGGTTACAGTGCCCATTAGCACATTAGCCCAAACGTTTATTACTTAAGCATCGAACTGACCTTAGCCCATAGGTCCTGCTCAGGTCCTTACCTGCTCAGTGCGGAAGAGGGAAAAAAATATCCTACAGCAAGCATCGTTAGTGCTGGGGTGCCCCTGAGGGTTACCCAGTACGTACCTTACGATTCCTTCTGTAATGGCATTTCCTTCAGTTTACCTCTGATAGTTTCCCCATGAATAATATATGGAGCGATACTACGGAGCAATACTACTACCACTAGTGGTGAGGCCGATATATCCATTGGTAACTTCCAGCATGAGGCCATGGTAAAGTAAAACACATCAGGTGTTACACCCAATATGTGAATATATGATTGGCATATCTACGTTTAAACATATTAAATATGATGTTGCCATGGAGACGTCCTTGCAAAGATAAAAAAAAAAGCTCCAGACCTAGGGGAAAAGTACAGAGTACATATTTTGTTTCCACGTTCCTCCTTCGTTTGATACGCGCATCAATACGTCCTTTCCATCATTACCACCATAAAGGTAGTCCAGTGAGTGCCTAGGAAGTTCCGCAAGCAGCCGGTTCAAAAGCCAGGGGTATGGGGTCTCACGTGTGTTTACCATCATCACAGCATGATTCCTGTTCAAGCGGGTATGATCTCCAACAAATAATGAAGCTACACTCTCCTCTTCTCTATGTTGCCACTAGGTGTAGGTATGGCCTAAAGGTGGTGTTAGTGTCTCTCTCCTAGTAGAGATCAAATCCGCCATTCCATATTATGAATTAGTTGGGGCGGGATATTATGTTCCCATGTGACCACCTGAAGAAAGAGATTTAGCCATGTTGTTACCAGAAAGATATTGATTGAGCCGGGGTGACACCATAAACGAGAGAGATAAGGCCCCCATGTTCTCAACATGATACGGGGCACATCGAAACAACATGGGACGGAATGATCGACAGACACTGCGAATCACACACACATACCTGCTGATCGATCCAACTTGCTGCTTATAGGTATCTTGCTTTCTTGATCTTGCTATCCCTGGAAACGAAGGAAGAACTTGCTTGCCACGGGTTGCTTTCCCATTTCCCCCATCATATGCGATCTAAAAGGACCCTTCATACCCCAGCACTGGCCTATAATAGAAGTTACCCATATCCCTCCGGAAACGGGGCTTACCCCTACGGAACAGGAAGGAGTTCCTACAGTATTTACCCCTATGGAATAATAGTTCCTACATTGACTGGATGCAATGATGATGCTTACTTACGTTGATATCCAATTATAGGAAGGAGCATAGTGCCAATGATGGTGCAACATTAGAGATAAGTAAGTTGCTAAGCTTATTGACTTAATCTCATAGCCAGCCGGGGGTCATAGCCGATAGCCAATAGTCTATGCCAGAAGTCGAGGCACTTGATGGTGCTACTTGATGCCAAGAGTCGCTAGTAAGTTATTTTCACTATTGCCACCAGTGCTAGCAATGATGCTATACTCATTGGAACCTATACTCCACGCTACCTATACGCTTATCAGCTATACTCAGCAAATCTATACTTCGTGCATGAACTATACTACGTGCATCAAATTTATACGTTTGTTAGTGCCCAGGAGTTGGTCGTGACCCATTGTACGTGCTAAGGAGTTTCCGTGCCCAGTTGGACGTTACCTATTGTGCGTGCCCAGAAGGCTATTAGTCCCCGTTGCAATACCCAGTGCCAGGAGGTGCGAGTTAAAAGCCCAGATTGCTTCAGGATCGGGATTTCGTAAAGCAAGCTTTTTAGCCAGTGTGCGTAGTACTTGCTGGAATTACCCGTAGTAGCCCACGGAGTTTAGGTTAAGAGGCATAACTATCATCGAGGCGTCAAACTGGATTTGATTTTCTATAAACTATACACTACTTTTAGAGCATTTCTATCTGATAACCGGTATCTAAACAAGCATTGATGCCAATAAGCGTGCCCTAGTACTCGGCCTTCTGGACCCTCTACTTCTCACGTAGTTTAGGTGGTTGGTACAATTAGGAGTTTTTGGTTTATGAGCTTTGGTTTTTACCTACAGAGTAGCAGTCTTGCTTCCTCACAAAGTAGTGGGCGGGGCATTCCTTTGTCTTTCTCCAAACCTATTTTGAACGGGCCGAAGCGTTACAAAATGAATTAAGTCTAAATGGAACTTACTTTACCCTATGGAGAGCTTAGGAAATACCCTCTTTATTCTTAAAAACTACAGCCACAACTAGCTTGCCTTTATCTTGGAATTGAGTGCATAGAAACCACCTGGCATTTCTCCACTGGACATGGAGTACTGGATTGACTAGTGGATCACTGCCTACCTACCTGGTTTCCTACCAGCAATGAATCTGGATATAGTAGTGGCAAAGATGGCATCGGCAGCACTGGTGTAAATGAGGCACCCTTAACACACACACAGGTGCATAGTAAGTAAAGCATCGCCATGAATACATTATAGGTGGTACAAGTGGTAAGTGAGTTCGAGATAGAGGGTAGAGTAAGAAGGCTAGGTTAAGCTTTTATAGCTCACAGTCGGACTAATGGCAAGGACGTATATATGCGAGTCTAAAAAGTCTTATAAAACATACACAACTGCAGACTGCCCGCAGGTAGGCCTCCTAGTTTCTCGGGTCTGCGTTGAAGGCCAGGTATTTTATATTTGTTCTCTGAGCAATTACCTAAATCTAATTTCTTCTTTCATCTCTGTTGAACTTCCGCTTCCGCGCTAAAGCCAATAAACCACCAACGACATCGAACTCGACATCATCCATATCCACCCGCATTTAACCCACCATTTTATATAAACCTGGCGGGTGCTTTTGGTGTATGGCTGTAGTCCGTGGGAACCCCTCGAAACAAATACCCATACTACGAGTACCCAAGTACCAAATGGATCCTGCTTCGACATAAAACACGACGAGTGGTGATGCTGCTTCTTGCTTACTGGTTATTCCTAACCACCCATAGCCTCACTTTCTAACCTGCCCAATATGTTAGACCTAAATTCATAACGGATCGATCTCCAACGGATTTGCGCATATTGGAAGGTAGGTATAACTAGGCGGGTAGGTATTATAGGAAGGATAGACCCAACACTGTTCCCGGGGATCTAAGCAGTTATAAGCCTCCTAATCTTCAACGAACCATGTTCCATAGAATATGCACGCGCTATTGGTGGATGTCCACGCCTTTCACCAAGGAGGTAGGAGCCAGGTCCAACAGAAAGAAAAAGCTATCACTTTTTTACAAGGGACAGAAGCCTGCAACACCAGCCTCACCAAGGACAACAAATGACTCACCAAGTATCACAGATAGAGGCCAGCCCCAAAGATGCATGCCTTCCAGGGAACTTGTCACTTTATTTCTTTGTCTATAGCTGTAAGACAAGCCCACCTTCAACCAGCATGAACAAAAGCTAGTTATTATTGATTTTATTTATGATGGATACTGCCTGTCTTATGAAAGTAGGGGTGCGGGGACGGACGTAAGAAGGATGGGGGACAACTGACATGTGGACGGGGAATGGAAGAAGGGACACAGCATTGAATAAATTATTGACTTTCTTATTTGAACCGATGTAGGACATCCTATTTGATGTTTTTGTTGAACCAATACACATATTATTTACGATGCGATGCACCTACCTGTTGAGGATCGATCATACGCCAGAGACATTAAAATCAGGGAGGTTGAGCCATACATAATAGATCTTGTTCAGTTAATAAATGGGTGACCGGAACACCATAATTGAAACGACATGATTATGATTGCATGGATCTTATCCAGCACGTCCTTTCAATTTTTGGATATCACAAGGAAGCTTGGTTGGCATAGCGGCGGGCCGATTGGTGTTTTACTGAATAGGATCATTGGTAAGCTTAGTAAAGTCCGGGAGGTTAAGACTAGCCATGTACGGGAGATTGGATGTGCGAGGAGGATTAGCATTCGCATTGGAGTTATTCGCAGCCATGTTGGAGGTTAGACAACTGGAAGGGTAGACGAACGCGAACTGGACGAGGATTAACTAGAATAGGGTTCACTCGACTCAGAATAAAGAGATCGAATCGAACGAACTCGAAGGTTAACTAGGAGGAGGTGGAGGTGGATTATGCTCGATCCTCACACGGCGAGTGGGATAAATGACACGACCAGGGATACTAAGCAAAGTAGTCCCTGGATCCTACGAGAACACCTAAGAGAAACGGGAGGCGCAATCTGGTCTAAATGGGATAACTCCTCTCACCGAGATATGTATCAATCAATCAATGCCATCTACCTCCTTTCTGATTTATAATGGTAGGAATAGAATCTATATTACCCAAAGTCCAATTGCATTAATATAGATAGGTGGTAGTTGGTACTCTCAATAGGCGGTTTAATCTTGGTAGGCCTAGCAATCGTTAAAAAAAGCATTACTCAGAGACTGCTTAACCAAATACTAATACTTTTACCTAGAGCGTTACCAACCATAATGAGCTCCCATCCCATCTTAGTGCGGTTGTTCGGGTACAGGTAGTCTAACAGCAGGCATAGCATCTATCTTGGCAGACATAGCTAGTCATGGGTAGATGGCAAACCGAACCAATTCATTGTATTCAGAGCGGCGGTATCGGGAGGAATCGGTCTTTCTATCGATTATAGCCCCTTTAAATGGTTAAGAAGTGGACCCAGTACCCATAGCTAGCAGCACCATAGCCAGCAGTGGATCCGGGCACAGAGACAGATCGAGAGGCAGACCCATGTTTTATAGATCGAGACCCAGATCCAGATACAAGTTGAAACCCGCCGCATCAGTAGCAGATTCCAGTGCCAGCATCTAAGCTAGTCTTAGTTCCAGTTCCAGATCCATCAGTAGCACAAGTAGCAGTAGTAGCTAGTTCCAGCAGTACCAGTTTAAGCATACGTTGAAGCATATCCAATAGCATAAGTGGATCTATCAGTTTCAGCACCACCATTAGTTTCTCTAGTAACATACCCGAAACTAAAAACACATAACTTTGGCCATATCCATACCTAGTAGCAGCATCAGCAGCACGAGTAGCTTACTTATAAAATTCCAATTTTTCCTCTCCCGGGGAGACACCTTCGCTGTTGCTCCCATTAAGTCTAGCTTTGGGTATCGGCACGGACGGTCTTAACCTTTCTTAATATTACACATGCCTTATGTAGCAAAGATTTTTACCCGACGTAAATATAAAATATATTATCGTTGCCTATTTACAGGTTTATGAACTATTGACAGCTTTAACGTCCTATTGAAAGTGAGGGGAATAAATAAAGAGCGCATATATTACCGAACTCTAATGATTGAAGGGAATAAATCTAGGGAATGACCTGGGCTTCTTCTTTTGAGGGCTTTTCAATCGATTCTAATCGTTCTTTTTATACGTTCGTATATTGGGGTTGGGGGAACCTTCTTTACACCCCGGGGATATCCATGAAGGAGATGGATATTTGTAACTTAGCCTATGAAAGGAAATTAGGCTTTTAGCAAGCAGGAAGAATCCACACCTATAAGCAGGGTTGTTCATATTTTATTCTTGGGGCTTTTGGCCGCGTAGAATACCTGGACGCAGATCGATTCGCGGAGCTGCTAGATAAATAGCTCCCAAATAGTGTTTGGAAGGGTTGTAGTCCAGGGATGGATGTTGACCCATAGGATATCCTGGTTGAGGGAAAATATGTTTACTTACTACTATAGGTTGTCTCATTCATTGGTCCTTGGCGGTTTAAAAATAGGGGTTTAAAATATTTCAAATTTTGTGATAAGTTATTAGGCAAAGTCAAAGAATAGACCCAATGGGGGGAAGTTAGAAGGAAGGAAAAGGAGCAGAACGCATAACACTGATTGAAAGGAAAAGGCAGAAAGTAATGGAAGGAAGAATGAATGGTAGAAGGAAGGCAGGGTATCTTAGATGAATTGCTTCAATATACAATAGTTTGGTTATATACTTAAAGACATAAATGAGGCGGGGCAGTTAGAAGCTTAGGCGGGTTAGGAATAAACCGATTCTATGGCCATATGGCCTATGGGGTTATGACTTACTATGACCGGCAATAGACTACTGGGCTACGTGGTGATCGACTATCGCGGCAATGGACCGGCTGGCAATTACCTTATTACAATGATTGGTTATGTGTGACTGGCGTATGATTATTCTTCACACCTTGCCTGTGCTTTTGGGGAAAGCCTCTTATTTATTACTACGCTTGCCTCCACAAATCTTATCTATCAAGCCACCATTCTCCGGTAGGCTACTCAATGTGGGCGGGCTCCGCAGGACAAATCAGTAGCGTAATTATATATATATATAATAATAATTACTGGAATAATTGCTCTAAAGACATAAGGAGGAAGGGCGTTAAGCCCGTCTCGACCAACGCCCCCACCCACTAGGGAAAATGAGAGCGAGGTCGTTCTGGGGGTGTGTTTCCCGTATTACAATGGTGCCCACCCGGGATGACATTTAATATCTTCGTGCCGGCGCTTTTGGCTATTCCTAAGCGGCACGTGTGGAAAGTGCACAATTCTGCTATTATAGATGTAATTTTGCTTTCTTCTCAATGGACCGAAGGCTGCGCGAGATAACAAAATTGAATTTGGTCAGCCTTTACCTAACCAACTACCTGATACTATCTTTATTTCATAATTTATATACCATCATATTGTATAATCTAGTATACAAAGAGATATACCATTATAGCAGTAATTATACTTGCCTAATTAATTGACACGAAGTATTTCATTAACGTTAAGTGACTCGCCCCTCCCCCTCACTGTCTGTCTGTCCGTTCGGGAAAGGTTGTTCCTTCCCCTTCAGTTCGGCAGAGCCTGTTTCTTTACTTGGCCTTGGGTGGGGTGGTAGCGAGCGACAGCAATCACTTCAATTGGGTGGGGACAAGCAATCTGTTGGAGGTTTTATACTTTAGGGAAAAATAGAATACGGATTCATAAACCAGCAATATATTATGTGATGCCGACACTATCCCGAGGGTGGGGGCTACACGATAAACAAAATAAAGAAAAAATGATTACCATAATTGGAAGAATCCGGATCAGGATCTTCCTTAATCAATAAATAAAATAATCATCAATCGGAATTCAGATGGGATCATTCATTCATAAATATTCCATAATTTGGTAATCATTATTAAGTATAGATCTAAATATGGCTACTCTATATATTATAATTGTATGCTGCGAGGAAAGGGCGCAGGCCTAACGACTATGACTAGTGAGGGTCTAACTACGGTTGAGGGAATTAAGACGGGAAGGACTAATGCAACATGTGGCGAAAGGTATCTTATATATCAACAGATAAATCATATCTCAATCTATAAGAATAAACAAATGGGTATAATTCATATCGCCGGCAGTTTAGCATGAGGGTTCTGCCGCTTGCTGTGCTGCCCTTGAGTCACGCCTCTTTATAGGAATATGAAGTCAGGTTGGTTTTCAGATTGACATCCTGGGTCGATAGCGTTGGCCTCCGAGTTTTGATACTCGCACCACGGGCCTTTACTATAACATAATGCTGGTGCGCCCAGAGATTGGCTGAGTTGCACCCCCCAATCCGTCTCTATTGGAAGGTCTTCGAGACGCGGCGTTGATTGCGGTTAAGAACCTCTCTAATAATTTACCGGGGCTGTGCCCTTACTACACGGATAGTTAGTTGTAAGCCTAGTAATAATCCCAAGGTTGGGACGGGTTAATCATTTAGGTAGGTCCCGGACCAACCGAGGATGCGAAACTCCTCCCTCCTTGGATCTCAGTCCAGTTGATGGGGGACGCCCCCGATCGAGCAGCACCCACATGTAGAATTAAACCAGCCAAAATAAAGGGAAACACAACTAATCACCAAAATCATAACTCCCAACAGCACAAGCGGACGCATCACACCTGAGCCCGAATTCGTCGGGTCATCCGGAACACTCATCTAGTCACCCATCCATCTTATATCAGGGTCATATGGATCATATGAAACACGCATCTGATCATCTCATCCATCGTATCAGTAAAGTAAGGGTAAAGCAAGTATCTTGTCATCTCCGTCAATAATAAGGCCGGATATACGAAGAGAGGAAGGTAAGTAGGATAAAGGGATTAGGATTAGGATGGGCTAACCTAATGGACCTTTCTTTAGAGAAGACTTCTATTAATTTAAACTATTCTTATAAGGCTTGGTGGTATCAAGATGGTATCAAGAATGGTGTCTTAAAATGGAGGGCGACCCGACCAAGGCCAATTCTACAAAATATTTGACGAAGGAAGGGATCACGATTCGCCGATAACATTTATGTTTTATTTAAAGCATTAAAAAAAAGGGGGGCTTGGTCAAGGTAAGGTCATTCAGAGTGGTCAAAGCTAGCTTGGGCAGGGCAAGGTGCTTAGCGAGTTAGGCAGGGCAGATAACGGTACGGTCAGGTAGGTTATCTATATATCTATAACTGTTAGGAGCAAGGCAATATATATATTATATTCTGAATATTTACCTACGGCTTATTCTTAGGCAGGCCAGTTAGAGGCTTAGGCGGGACAGATAATCTTAACCTTCGCTTTGCTTTGGTTGGGTTTGCTTCGGGCAAGGCAGAGAGCGTAGAGGCAGGACTTAGGTTTTCGGTAGTAGCTAGCTCTATCTTGTGTGGGGCTGGCTCTGGTACGTTTGCGGTATGGAAGGAAGGCACGGAACTGTTGATGCTGCTTGGGGAACGGACATTAATTAACCCGCCTATCACTACTGGGGTAATAACCTGTTAAGCCTAGTGACACGTTAAGCAACGACATCATTCGGTCCTATACAGTCATTCGTGCACCGTCATTTGTGCCACCGATCTTCATTCGTGACCTATAGCTCTTGAAAGGGGTGGTGGGGCCAAGCAATCGATCACCGCATCGATCAGGACGCACCGAGGGCTCTCTCGCCGGTCAACGGTAAGCTTTTCCCCTCTCTATTGGAACAACTAATTGAGACCTTTTCTATAGCCTAACAGCGTGAAGCCTACAGAATATGATATATAGAAATAATTGATGTCTATAAATAGTGGTTATCCATCTTCTTTAAGTTTGGTCGTCCATCCCAGCACGGTAAGGAAAATCTTTCTCTCTCCAACCCAAGGTAAGGAAAAAAAAGGATCTTTTCTGGCTTTTCCGGGTGGAGGACGGGTAATATTATGATAAAGCCGGTTAAGCGGATGAACGCGTGGTGCCATCATATTAGCAGTTCGGGGGAAGTTATATATGGGGGTGTCTTCCCAGGATATTGAAACGCGCAGCCTCGGGCACTCAAAGAAGATAAGCTTACAACGGGCCACAAAGGCTGGTCCTTAAGCTAAGAGGTTAGAAGGGAGGAGGGTATAAAAAAGTAGTTAGCATTGCTTTTTATCATGCTCGAATTCGAATTCCAGATAGGATCGAACATCGGATCTGGCTTCTTTCATAGTTGGAAGATCAGCGGAAAGACTATTCCTACGGTAAGCAGGGCTGGAATCATGGGCAAATGGATGAAATAGAGTTCGGCAACTCATTGAAACCCTCCTCCAGGAGCTTCGATGATCAATCATGAGCAGAGATCGATCAAAAAGATCATATGGAACAAGCACTCAAACAAGAGATCACACTTATTATATCTTATATAAGGAAGTAGCATTGATAAGGTGGAGGCAAGAAAACGGTCTTCTTAGGTATACCCCCTTCCTCCCTCTAGCAGCACCTCTAGCCATTCAATCATATGTTACATGGGGAAAATGTCCTCAAATTAAGGATATAAGTGCCCCTCTACCTAGACGGCCTTCGCACTCTCTCCCTAACGGTCGAAGGGTTCGTATCCTAAGTATTATTTGGGTGGGGGGCTACCGGGCCTAAACAATCGTGCCTCGTATTTTTTTTTCCCTCCAGGTCCTTCGTTCCACCATACCTTATAAAAGATAGAATGTCTTCCAAGTTTAATGCCATACTAAATAAGTACGTCATACGCGATATTATAAAGGTAAAGGTCCTCTTTGATCCACCGAACAAGGGATAGAGGGACCCCAAGGTTCCCAACAGATGGGATAGAAGAAGGAAGTAGCACCAGCTAGTGACTGATTGATCCCACATACAACAGAGGGTGGTCCAACGGAAGGACATAAAAAAAGTGAAAAACCTCTTTTTGATGGGTCCGATGAAACCCTACTATCTGGTAAATAAACTGGAGATTCTCTGGAATGAGCTATACCCTTCTTTAATATTGTTTATTTATGCTAACGTTATGGTGTAAACCTTAAACCGGATTGACCGGACTCCCCAGACCTATTCATGCACACACCAAATCAACCTACAACGACAATGACGACAAACATGACGATAACGATAACGAAGACAAAGACAACAGACAAAAAAAAACAACAACGCCCCCAAGCAGGCTAGGGAGAAGGACGCAGACAGCCATGAACAATAAGGGGAAGGAACAGAGCGCTTAGATAAAGGCTAGAACGGCGGGGAATAAAGGGGTAAATAGGAAGAACCAAGGTTGAACCTGCGCGACCCCCAGCGAGAAGAACAAGAGAGACAAAATAAATAAAAAGAAAATAAAACGTATGGACAAAAATTATAGTTATTTTCACCATGTTCACACAAAAAGATATAGATTTAGGTTATCCAGTTGCCTAAATCAAGGGCACAGCAAACCAACACGGTCGACATGGATGGGGCACGGAGCCACGAAACTGAGCCAAATCTACTATGCTTCGCGATAAAGAGCTACAAAAATGGTTTCCGGGGTGGGAGATTATATAGTGATACCTCTGCTGGTGGGGATATTCTTGATTGATATACTTTTCTATTGATACCTGTCTATCTATGAATGTATGTAGGAAGAATTTTTGGGGTAGATGGATGGGTGCACCTAAAACAGGGACTACATCACGCACCTCCCTTACTGGCACTACCTTCCTAGCGTGAATGAAACATGTGTATAGCGAAGATACTCAGGTGCATCGTAAGTAACGCATCATTCCTTACATTGTTGCGAACCGTTCAGCCAAGCCAAGTATAAAAACCGAGTATCCCAGCCCAGTCAGATGCAAAAAGGGTACCACCAGATCTGGCCATACTTGCTGCCTACCCACATTTCATCAATCAATTTAGACCTAGCTTTACCTTTAGATTATTTATATCTGGACCCAATGAGTTATGGGCTTAGGTGTGGCGATACATCCGTTCGTGCTGCTGTGATTTATGTTTCCAGTGATATATATGTGCATTTCCGTTTATCCGTGCTTGTGTACTCCTGCAAGGCGTATATTGGTACAATTTGGGTGATACAGTAACATATACTTATAACTTAATATGATAAACACTTCGCCTAAGAGATAGGTCTGTCCTGGTCCCCACTATTAGGTAAAGGAATAACAAAGCTTTATTATATTCTCACAAAATATTTGTTATTCCTTATAGGGAAAGCCAATTGGCTTTCGTATCTCGGATCTTATGTAGTAGGTTTCATCATTCGTAGTTACTAAGCTCCAGAAGCCAGCCCAGCCAGAAGCTACCTTAAGTAAGAAGCTACAAGCCAAGTCCACCAACAAATAGAACACATAACTCAGGGAGGATAAACTCAATAGAAGAGCCATTATTTTGGAAAGGGGCTAGAAGCTAGAGCCATTCAAGGAAAGGGGCGAAGGCCCGTAAATGGTGTAGGGAGAGTACCCGGAGGGACACATATGAGGGACAAAATATGTGGGTCCGGTAGGACGCTCGACCGCCTAGGGAGAGGCATTTATTCAATTTGATAAACTTTGGATTGGGAAGCCAAGTTACCAATGAACCATCTGCCAAGAAAGACCCTATACCCAAATTACTCAGTTCCACATTAATATTATCACATTACCCCTTTGAGCTGCCTGCAACTTCTTAAGGAGTGAAAGTTAACGAGTGTGTGTTAGGCAATATAATAAATGAAAAGTTAAGTCTCTTCTTAGGTGCCGCAATTACACTTATCCATGCCAGTTGGGTGCAGCAAAAAAAAATGGAAAGATTCAAACCCATTACAGGAGAGGAGCTTGTTCGAGCCTGTACACATTAATATCCCCTAGGAATATTACCGAAACCTTACGTAGGACTAGACTTGATTACCTCGGAAATAAGGGAATTCTGACTATGGAAGAGCTCTTTGAAACTCTGCCTTTGCACCTTAAACTTAGCCTTTGGATACTATGAATCAGACCTAGGAAAAACTAGGCATCCACCCTCATTGGGACCTCATTAAACTACTCCTTGGGGCTGCCTCTTCAACTCTTCGGAAAATCCTGAAACTACATCATACTATGAATGAACCTTTCCTACACCTTTAACTGAACCCTTCCCTTCTGACCTCACCAAAGTTAGGAGTTCTATTCAAGAATAACAAGGATAGAGAGTGAGGCAGGGAACTACCTCCTCATAGGAGGCTTTGACGAGGCAGTCACTATAGGCCCCACCTTTTTTATGAATGTCACACCTCAATAGATCCAATAGGTCTTGCCCTTCAAACATAGTACCTTTTCACTCCTTCCATGACAGGCTGTTTACCACTCTAAATATACAGACAAGCGGGATCAATCCATCCACGACAAGCACTATTGATCAACGCTCCGATACTAAGGCAAACGGTATCTTCCTCCTTCCACCACCTACCTAATGGTTTGTCTGTTAAGTTGAAGCAGGGGTGATCGGGGAACTATTCTTCTGTAGCGGGCAACATTAAAGGGGTAAGGTTCAAAGTGTATGTCCTCCTGTAGTATTGCTTCATGAACAAGTACGAGGTAACCCCATATGGGTCCCCGGGTCTAGTGCAGCACGTTGTGTTAGTATATTTATACACTTAGGAGTTAGCTAAGTTAAACTTGGTCTAATGTGTCTTTATATAAAGTGTGTTTATTAGTGTGCTTTTGTAAATAGAAAATTCGATGGTCACAATTATGTTCTATACATAGGGTAATCCAACGGTTCATCCTATCTTCAATACTAACGGAACTTTATCTATGTCTTAACACCCGGTCCATAATATCTATTTAGAGCATAGAGGTTCATTTGCTTATGATTGATTGTTGATGCTTATGTCAAATATTTCTTTTGCATTAATCTATTGCCTCAAGTGGTCGTGTTGGCTGGGGCCGTGGATTCCCTATTTGAGGGTTTTAACCACGGCCCACGCAGGTGTACTTATATTTGGTCTGTGTGTTAGCGGTTTCCTCAAGGTGTTCGACCTGTGTGGATCCCTGTTTTTAAAACACGTCGTCCCCGATGTTTTACCTTTCCTTGAATTTGTAGCCCTCTGCGTGCAGAATTATGACTCTGTGCCACCGCCTCTGTCATGTTCATAGATAGGTCCAAGGGTTTCTTCCATGTAACCACAAATTGAATATCAGCTATGCTAGGAACTCAGGTTAGTTCCTATGTCTTATGTCGAGAAGTAAAAGCAACAAGTATGTGGCCCTTAATGAAGACTATAGGACCACTACGATGGTTTAAAATACATTGAGTGTTTAAATATAGACGCCTATTTTAATTAGGACTCGCATCTATACATTTTAATTGTTCTTATAAACAACCAGTTGAATCCATGTAAGTAATATGTTTTTTTTTATACCTTGCTTCAGATGGGGTCCAAAAAGTGTGATTCTTATTTACTGAAGAATAACATTTTAATGCGTTTATCTATGATATAGATAGCCAGGATTAAATCCTTTGGGGTTTTTTCGCCTTTATGCTTGCTGGCTCTGCAGGCGGGCTTTATGAAATCACCCAAGAGCTAGTCGAAGGCTGGCGAGCTCTAAGCAAATGATTCAGTCCTGCCAAATATATATATATATATATATAAACATTATGAAAATAAAAAATGAAGTAATAAGAAATTATTTATAGTACCCGCATTGTGCCTCGGACAAAAAAAGGATGTGTAGCTAAAAATAGCGAATTCAATTGTTTTAAGAATCTAGGCCAAAAGTACATTGTGCCTGCCTTGAACCTGCCGGCCGTAAATCTCTAAATTGGCTAAAACTAGCAACCTACCCTCCCTGAGGTATGGTTTTGTTGTTGCGGCAGGTTAGTCACCATTGTTCCTACGCATTAAGGGTCAGCGAAAGTAGGTAAAATTTGATTGTTCCATAGATAGCGTAAAGCTTTATTTGTTCAGCTAGCCTTTTCACGTTGTCCCGTTCAGTCCGTCCGTGTTCGTATAGCGAGCAAGAAGCACGTAAGTAATACGCATCCCGCCAGTTCATTCTTATCCAGCCTGCCATTTCTGCCTTCCTACAGCCGTGATTTTACAATCCAGCCAGCAGTAATATAATCATCCTCCTCCTGGTCAAAATCCTATTGATTAAAAAGGAACCTACCAATAAATAACTTATTCCAGCCAGTAACAAACTATAAGGCAGCAAGCAGCAAGCCAATCATGACTAGGTTGACCCCCCCCTTTTTTTATTTCCTTAAATTACCATCCGGATAAGTCCGATAGGTCTTGCTGCAGAGGCCACCTTCTCTTTATCAATTTACCATATCTTGTTGGGCCAATACTAAGTGACCATGCCACCTTTATGCACTTCATTTCCTTCATGTAATAGGTCTGGCCTTGGTCCAGAGAAACTAGTAGCCTTAATAGACGACTGTCTTTTCCATGCACTTTGAACCGTGTGAAGACCGTAAGCTGTAGAGAAAGAACTACTATACTTAAATCTGATGTAAGGCGTAATGTTTTTAAGGCACATAGGTATATTTAAAGCTAGGCGTAACTAACGTATTATACTCGGCTAGGCTTTTTTGTTAGGACTTACTTCCCGGAACCTACCCGTCTTAGTGCCTACACTATAAAGCCAAGCGTTGTATTTTCCTCCCAAATTGGCAGGTGCAGATGGTTATCAATGCCGTTCCATACCGTTGGATGCTTGCGGTGCTGTGTCGTCCCGTATCGGCCCTGTTCCATGCCATACTGTACCGTGGGCTCTGGCTCTCGGCTATGGGGTAGGGCGTTTCTATCTATGTGGGGGAGTTTACTCTATAACTACCGGGGTATTCAATATGAAACAACAATATAGGCCCCCCGGTTTTTATAGAGCCCCTTTCAAATGCTGGTAAGGCTGCTCTTTCCACTGGTGCTGCTGGAGCTGTTAGGAAGGACGCTCCTTCAACTGCTTAGTCAAATGCTGGTACTGCTAGTCCTCCTTTTATGGTGCTAATGAAAATGCTTTTGGAAATGCTGGTTATGCTGTTCCTTCACCTGCTCGTTCAACAGCTAATTAAATAGATATTGCTTTCTGAGGGATATTGATAAAGTCCCCTTGCTCTTTTACTACAAAGATTGATTCTATTGCTTGCTTATCATAAGAATTTTATAACCCTTGCTGCTTCTGAGTATTTATATACTTCCCTTGCTTATAAGAAGATTTATTATTATCTTTCTTGTCTTCTTGCTTTTGGAGTCTTGCTCGGAGTCTAAATTTATTGATTATCCTTTGCTCCTGGAGAGAATATCTAATTCAAATTGTTTTTTTGTACCTACCTTAAGTTGTACTTTCAAGCAAGATAATAAAGTAGGCTATATACAGCGAAGAGTAGAATGATCAGCCTTAGCAAGCGTTTCGTCTTTATCCGGATCCGGTTATACCATAGTGTTTAAAAGTTTTTGCATCTACCTAAGAATGCCTATTCAAAGTAAAATTCAGATGCCTATATTTCTGTGATGGCAAGCCCCTACCTAAATGAATGAAAAGTAAAAACCCGAAATAAGATCCTTCCTTGGAAATGGCCATTGACACGCAAAGGCTGTAGCAACACTTTCAATCTAATAAGGGGGGTTGCCATGTTTTCATTCATATGCAAAGTTTGGTGCTGACTCGTTTTTGTTGTTTCTATAGATTGAACAGAACATCAGACTACGCGTATAAAAAAAAGGTACTTTACAATGCGGTCAAACTACAAGCTACGTATGCAAACCTCCCTTGCCACTTTTTATGGAGGCACCAATCCAGTCCCAGTTAAGATATTACTTATGTTAACCAGACCTAGAAAGGTTAGAACCAATAGGCGGGCAGGCCACAGTCCCACTGCTGATCAATTGCTTGCTGTTGAGTTGGTTGATGAACCACGGAAGGGAGGGCTTTTATTGCTTGCTAACTGTGTATAGGGGAGGTTTACCAACGGGCGGGATCGATGATGTTACCCATGTTCACATAAAATGAGAGAGATGATGTTTCTTTATGTTCCCAACTGATGAGGATGTTCAATGGACCCATGTGACCAACTTATGTTAACTGATCAGCTGTTACCAACAGACCTTTATTGGCTAAAGTGGCGGATTTTATTATCTATTTTATATAACCTCTCATAACTTTTATATTGAATAAACGGGATTTCACCAAGCATTTATGACAATCAGCATGCCTGCTACTTACTTCTGGAAACACTCCTTTATGCTTTAATAAACCAATACTCATTCCACAACTTCTGGACCCAGGAACCATAGCTCAATCGCTGGGGGTTAGGCGGGCCATAGTTTTGTACGCAAAGGTAGATTGTGAGAGAACAAGATTTACAACAGCTTGCTTATTTACAATTCAAGCCTTCCGTCCAACCACCTAACCTCCTCCTCCTTCCCCGTCCCATCAATCTGGTACTTTAAAGAAAAGGGTTCATAGCAGTCCCGACTAACTACACAAAGTGCATTTATTCCTCAATAGGTCTAGGGATAACCGGTCTAGTTATTGCAGGCCAGACCCAGAATATAGTTGTTAATAGCGGGTAAACTAAAGGTAAGGTATATTATAATAGTGCCGTACCCTACTGATATTCCTTACTGGCTTCATAAATGGGTTGGGCAGCACTCCATATGCTAGGATGAAAAGTCCGGGTAAGATTGATTCGGTGCTTTCTTAAGAGAAGGTAAGTAGCAGTCCCTACTCAATTCATTTATAATGAAATGAAAATAACTAAATATACCTTTGAGCTAGGGTTGTCACAGTATAAAAGCGTATAATAACTAAAATAAAAAGTCTTCATAAGGGTAGCACCACGTTTAGTTCGGTAATATATTTGTTATATCAGGTTGTGGTATCAGGTCAGCGGTTTGCCTTTTTTTCCTTTGTTCAACTGGTTTTGCTTGGGCTGCTGGAAATAATGATGAGGCTGGGAAAGAAATGACCGTGCTCAACTTATGATGGAACTGCTTACGGTTCAACTGTTGGGAATGATCTAGGAACTACTCCGGGTACTGCTCCTGGTACTACTTCCGGTTCTGCTTATTCAAATGATCCTTCAACCACTTATTGAAATGTTTGTTCCACTGGTGCTTATGAGGCTGCTGGGGATGCTGATATGGCTGCTACTTCAACTGATGATGCAAATGCTTTTATAACTGCTACGGGAACTGAGGCTAGAAATCCCGGTTCGACTGATAATGGAAATGCCTTCCACTGCCTGTTCAACTTATTATGAGAATTATCTTTTAACTGCTTCGGAAACTGCTTATGCAAATAATTCCATTTCAGCTGATGATGGGAATTCTATTGGAACTTATGCGAATGAATGATCCGGTTCAACCGGTGATCCGGGAACTGCTAGAAATGCTTATACGGCTGCTCCTGGGAATTAAAAAAGCCAGTTCAATTGGTGCTCCTGGAAATGCCGGTTCTTCTGCGGAGCCTTTTGTTCCTTTCCTGTGCCACCCACTTTCATTAATAGCGTAGAACTTCTAAAGTCAATAGCAATGTTCTGTTCTAAGTGCCCCACTCCATTCAATTTCTGAAGTTAAGGCAGTAGTTCCAAAGACAGTCAGTTCCGAGGATCCACCACGACAGGTTGTTCCTTTCCTGTGCCAACCGCTGACATTATTAATCCAGTAGGTTAGAAAGGTAATTACTGATCCAAGTGCTTAAGCGAGCAGCCGGTTCAATAACCAAGTTTCGTGACATAAATTTGAGAAGGTTTTCAAAATAAACGTAACAATACCACGATAAAAAAAAACTAGCTTTTAGGGCTATGGACTTTTTTAAGTTCATGCACTGACAAGAGCAGCTTATAGGCAACGACTGTTTCCATCTAAACGGAGTATCCAGTTACTAAATGAGAATCACATATCTACGTGTTCATATACACGATGTTACATATATATACTTTTTAACATGATGTTTCCATATCTATGTTTTATCATTCCGATGAGGAATCTGCAAGTCTATTCAACTTTTTTGCTATGGGGCAAGTTTAAAGTGCATATCTAAGTTTTCACATATTATAATGGAATGGAAACATTTCACTTTCTGGATCGCCATAGAGACGTGTAGTCCAACCAGACATCTTAAAATCTGATACTGGCTATGTGAACTTATAATTGCATAGATACATTTTACTTTGACATTTCAATTTGTAAGGGGTGCCTAAACTATCTTCCTACCTATCTGCTGCTAGAGCCGTAGAGGCCCATGCACTCTGCCTCCTTTGCCTGAGTGAAAGCCAGTATAAAAACCTCTTTCGCACAGGTCTTATAGTATAATTAAGGCAGGTCTAAACTTGCATATAGACGTATTCATATATTATGTCAGCATATCCGCCTGGCCATTAAAACAAAAATAGAATAAATCTAATTAACATAACTGGCATAAAAACGTGGCCATCCATATACGATGTCACATATCAATTAATAAAATTGAATTTCACTAGCTTCTACCTTGGCTGGCTCTACCTTGGAACAACCTAGAGCAAATAGGCATGTGTTGTCTTAATGCAATCTGCCTCACCTTGAACCTTAGGTCTAGCTGGCATATATACTACGTCATTGCAATTGATATAATACAATAATACTCAACTTGCATGGAGAAGTTTAACTTTTCCATAACCCCAGTACGAACCGTAGATATATGATGTGCCATATCTATGTTTTTCACATACTATAGTGCCTGAAAGCTGTGGGAAATATGGGGATTATAAAATAAAATATAATTTACCCGCCCCATAGAAGGGAAAATTATAAGCTGTAAAAGTTTAGGGGTTTCCTAAGTTGCATAAAGATGTTTTAAAGTATATATTGCCATGGATATGTTTACCTCAGCATCCCAGCCAGAAGTAGTGCAGCCTGGGCACGATATCGCCATATCTAAATAAAGTATTTAAACCAAGTGCTATGGGGTAGGTATAAACAAGCAAAGCATATTTACTATCTACGTTCTTAACATGTGTTATTGCCCTCCATATATAACGTTTAACTTTCTATATCTCTATAACATAGAATTCTACCAGGCAATATGTTTAGTTTAATATCCAAAACCTTCTCATTTGGCTTTTTGTGCCCCTTCAACGTCAGAAGGAGCCAATCATATTGGGTTTCGAAGACAGACATTGGTGGGAGCCATATCTACTTCGATACTCGCATATCTACGTTTACCTTGGGCATACGATGGAAACATACTAATTGTAGGTAGTAGAGTAGTACGACTTGGAAGCTGCTAATAGGTCTCTATTGGGAATAATCCATGGGAGTTCTAATCCGCAAGTTCCATGGCCTCAGGTTCTTCGGTAAGGCACCATGATAGTAAATACCTATGGGAAACTCTAATCCGCTATAATCCGCATAGAGGTGAAGTCTACCCTTACTTAAAGAGAAAGTAGGATTTGTAATCTGAATATGCAGATTATATAGTCCCCAGTTTGAGGTTGTAGGTATCACCCATTACCCAGGCTCCTTCTACCCCCATGTTTACGAGAGATGTTTACCCGTGGTTTCAATACGAGACACTTACCCGAATGAGAGCCCTATGGTCTCCATATTTGATAAAGTATGCCTAGCATGTTAGGCAAGGAAATCCAGTGGATTCAATGTTTATATGGATTTAGATGTTTATGTGTCAATGTTGATGTGGTGGAAATGGATGTCGTGATGTTCAGGACACTTCCAAACAGCAATACCTCATTTCAATTTGTTTCTCTCTGATAACCGGGATGCCCTTGCACCCAGGCCAACTTCTTCCATAGCCGAGAGGAAGGAGAAGAGAAGTAGTTACCCCTCGTTTCAACCTGAAGACATCCCATTGGAGCCATGTTGGTGTTACTTATTCACAAGCATATACATTAGGCTCTCGCCATACAATTTATGAAGAGGCCTGTCATTAAGTTTATCTATGAAAGGCAGGATGGCTTAATTGCTCGCTCTATTTACTCTATTTTGTCGTAATCCAATATTAGAGCATGGAACTTACTCTATGGACTAAGAAAGTAAGAAACAAAGTACAGTGTCCGTGGAACTTAATTAATGCATGGACTAAGAAGATTAGTTCTTAAGGCTTATTGCATGGGGACATTACTACTACTCAAAGGCTAGTATAGTTGGGGCTATAATAAATAGTTGTTTACTAAAGAAGCAAGTAGTAGAGCTTACTCTCTCTCTACAACTAGTAGTTCTTACACAACAGCTAATTGCCTCTATGTTCGTGCTGTTAAATGCCACGTGCCCCATGTTCCCACCGGTCCATACATATGATATCGCATATCTACGTTTCACTTTGCCATTGTAAGTAATCTGAATATATGCAATCTATAGTCTCTATCTCTATGGCCTTTCTCTATGGCCTTAGAGCAAAAGAAAGACTGAAGCTAATTCTAGGAAGTAAGCACCATAAGAACCATAGGGAGACTATTCATAAGAGCTAGTCCATACCGTAGCAAGTGAGGACTGAAGCTAGAGTCTCTCTAGTAGGAGCATGAATAAGCTCTTTCAGTGCAGCTTTTCAGTGCATGAAGAAGCTAGTGCCACCAAGTAGTCAGTGCTTGGTTATAAATAGAACAGGAATGAGGTAGTGATTCTAAGCGTGTTAACTGTTCGACGTTAATAGGAAGGAGTTGGACGTGCCCACCTGTCTGTTCTCGTTACATACCGTGTTCAGGAGGTTGTTGCCACAGGGAAGAAGGGGAATAAGCCAATGGGACTAATCCAATGGGGAATCAAGGGGAATAATCCACGTTCAATCCATATTCCGTTAAATCCATAAACGAGAGATCAACATATTGTGGTGTGGAGATCAGGAAAACCTGCTCAATACAATACCTTTCTCAATTGTAACAACCTCATTTTTCTTTTTATGGGAAAACCACCACAACATCGGGGCACATAAATGGATTTTCTTCTTACTGAACACTATGCCCTTTTTTTCATGTCGTTTACCTAGGGGCAGCAGGATGCTGTCGATTGCTTTGAGGTTGAAGGGAAGGAGGAAGAGGGGCCACCCCACATAGCCAACAGATTCGGACCAGGCGCCAAGTTCGCTTGGACTAAGGCTAGCTAAGACTAGGGGACTACATAGATTAAACTCAATGAATTTCATGCAGTTAAGTGAGGAAACTGCTTTTACTTTATATGGAATTTTCTAAGCTACGGCCTTTGCCTTTGTTTAGGCCTCTCCCGTTGCGGGGTCTACTCAATCTCGATTTGGGACTAAAACGACTAAAACTGAAACGCAAACTTGAACTGGATATGCCCCTGCTACTGGTGGCTATAGAGCTGCCCTAACCTATGCAGGATCTATTGCTTCTCGGCCAACCGTATCTGGGACTGGCTCTCGAACGGAAGGTAAACGAATCATAACTAAATAAGTAAATGGATCAAGCGCGCTTCTTGTTGCATCTTTCCCTCGCCCCCCCTCTATATAGTTTCAGTGAGGTAAAGGATTGCCCTATAGTCTGTTAGGTTATATATTCGCTAGCTATGTTACTGGATCAAGAGGAACCTATTCGCTTTGTCATTTTATCTGTTGCTGGCTCTCGAGCTGCTCCCAACTATGCTCAAGCTGCTATGGAACCTGCTATTACTACTATAGGGACTATAGGGTCTCGATATACAAATGAATATGTAGCTTGGTCAATTCAATCAATAGCTTCAACTGCTGAAACAATCAGGGGAGGTGTTGGCCATGGACACCCTGAAAACAAAAGACAATCTCCAGAAAGCCCAGCAGAGGCTAAAGAATACAGAGAAATTGCTCAAAGATGAGAAAACCATCAATAAGGCAAGACAGGCCAAGATAGCAGACTTAGAGCAGAAGTTAATAAAGCTGAGTACTAACCCCACGGATCCTCAGCCCATCCAAGAGCTGCTCAGCGTTAAGGAAAATGAGATCCAAGTTATAAAGAATAAGTTGAATATCCCTACAACAGAACCTGTGCAGACAGCTGAGCTTAAAGCCCTACAGGAAGATAAGGATGGTCTAAGCAAGCAGCTGCAGGATGCCAAGCATAAGATAGAGAATATGAAAGGGGAATTGGCCCAAGCAAATAAAGAGAAAGAGGAATTGAGGGTCAGGCAATCACCAGTCATCACCATTGACCCAAATGCTGACCCCTCAGATCAACTGGCAGATGCTTTGAAGACTGTAAGTTTAAAAGAAGATGAGGTGACCTCACTGAAAGCCTCAGTGAGAGAGAAAGAGAGTGAAATTGAAAGCCTGGACAGTGATATAAGGATGAAAGATGAAATCATTGAGGACCTAAAATCAGAGAAGGTCTCTCTGCTGGAGGAAGTAGAAAGCCTAAAGGGCCAAGTAACTGGTATCCCTGCCCTGGTGGAGGCCAGGAAAATATTATGGGATAAGATTGAGGTAGAAGTAATGGGGAGATGGAGCAATCTTCAATTGATGCAGGATGAGTTGGAATTGGCTGATTCAGCCAGCAAGGATATTGAAAGATATACTAAAGCACTGGGAGACGCAGCTAATGTAGCTCACAGAATTAATGAAATTCTTAATTCCTTGCACATATCAATATTGGAGGCTAATGGGAAAACAAATAAGGAAGATCTAGCTAGAATGAAGGAAGTGAGAATGAACTAGGATAAATAAAAATGTTAATTAACAGAGTGCAGACAAAAAGACAAGAGGTCATTGCCCACATGAATGCCTGCAAGAATGTTTTCAGGGGGCTTATAAACCTTGGCCTTCCATCTCCTTGGGACGGACATGAGGACATATATAACTTAGAAGACTATAAGGATATGTTGCATAGAGCCAGAGATGATGATAGTTTCCTGGCAGATATTGAAGGACCTGTCAGAGCATTATTGTGTCCAAGACATCAAAGGAATTCAAGCTACTATGGCACCTGAGGCAGAATTGCAAATATCTACCCCCTGTCACCTACACCTATCTCACTGGATTAGAGTTGGCACTAAGGGAGGTACTTCTTTAGCTCCGAGTCCTAAGTGTTTACGTATAAGCTCTTATACTCTTTTTAGTTCTTGGTGGATGTGTAGATACTCATCAATTATCTCTTCTTTATTCTTCTACCCTAGGACAATTACCCATCCGAACTATTGTCCAAGCGTCATCGTCAGGGCCCTTTACCTTTCTACTAGAATATCCCCTTCACCGATGGTCATATTCCCTTCTGAGCTCAAAGTCCTAGCTTTCATTTTCAGTGATGGAGGTGGTGGCATCTCTGCAGGAATTTATTCAATTATTAACCCTACATATGTTGGTTCTGGTTGGGGCTCCTTCTGGGATAGATCAATGAACTTTGTGTTACTAGGGAGAGGTACTTCATCTCTTCCAGTCTTTTATGTACCTTAGCCATACTCATTTGAGTCCAACTCCTCCAAAGGTGTAGGCATGGGAATCAGTGTTGTAGTACCCAAAACAAGTTGTGGCTATGTGATTACCATCTATGGTTGTAGTGCTAGATGATGAATAGTTAAGGTAAATGATGATGAAAAGGCACCCTTGGTGGCTGCCTGTTGCTTGAGTGATTGGTGCAGTTGCAACATAAAAGGCCTAAGTCTTCCACTATGTTGTAGGAGTTCTACCCACTCTTGAGTGGCAGTGTAGGTATTTCTAGCCTTTGGGGATGTTGAAAGGCTATGTGTCGTCACACTACCGGATTCACCTGCAGTGGGAGGATGGGGTTGTAGAGCTAGTCCCATCATTAGGTCATAAGCCCTACCATGTACAATTAGTGAACCCTTCCTCCTCCATGTCTCTGAGTCATATAACTCAATAGACTCTGATGTGGCTCCCTCCTCCACACTAAGACGGGGCTTCTTTACAACTCTGCCTTCCTTCTCTGTGTCTACTACCGATAGTGTCCACTTTCCTTGCTTATTTTTCATGCTTAATTTCATTTCATGCTTATATATGAGATTATGCATACATAGTTAAACTTCTGCCTGTACTTTAGCACGGTATATTAATTACGCTCTGTTGTGTATATCTACGTATATATACCCTGCTGTGTGTGTAGGCGGGTATAGCTTAACTTGGTAGCTCACATAATCCTCCTCTACGTGTAACCTCAACTTGTAGCTCACATAATCTTCATGCCTGGCAAGTACCTATGCATCCACTCGAAGCTAATTGCTGGTACCTCATTGCTCGAAGCTCATCGCTAATCGTGTAACATCATGCATCGAACCTAATGCATCGAAGCATCATCGTGTCACATCAAGCAGGGCAAGTGAAAGGGTAGAAGTGCAAGGGTAATGTGGAATGCGGGCGAATTGGGGTAATGCGGTAATGCGTATTGGGATGCATACTGGGCAGGCGAACTTCAATCATGTTGATTGGGTCCTGAAAGCGTAAAGGGTCCTAAGTATTGGGTACTGAAAGCGGACTGGGCCTTCCTGGGTTGGACTGGGCAGGCGTACGGAATGCTCACTTCATGGGGAATGCTCTCATTTGATACTGGAAGAATGCGTATTGAACGTTATGCGTATTGACTGGGGAATGTTCGAATGGGAGACTGGGAGAATGCGGGACTGGTCTCATGGGTAATGCGGGCGGATTGGTTTCCCATAACTACAATAATTCATCGGTTCCCACATACACATCAACGTGTCAAAACCTCAATAGTTCCACGCCCACATACTGACTCCACAGACTTACTGACTTACTCACTCACCCTCACTAATAAGGTTCCTTCCTTTCTTGTGTTCCTGAGGTTCCTTCCTTTCCGGAGAGGTTTCTATATCGGGTCTTTATTGATGAAGGGAATAGAAAGGGTAATGTTCGAGTAGTCAATTGTCTTAGCTCCGTAGGCTCTGTAGTATAGCTAGTGTAATATAGCAGCTTATTGGTATTTGTCAATCCATTATAGCTATAGCATCCGGGGATAAAAGGTTATTATAGCAGTGTATTATTCCCGTACCTGTGTATTAGGCCCATTGAGTATCCCAGTTGAGTAGCCGACCGATCCGAGACTTTTGGCAATCCCAGCCGCCCATGCATGAGCCCATACCAGCCCAGTCCAACTTCAGCCTAACCAAGTACAACAGAAGCCTGTAACCTTGAACCTTTACTAGTGCTATTACTATACCGCGCACGCTACGCGTTAATGGAAGGAGCCCAGGAACCTTGAAACAAACGATATACAACCTATCTAAACTCTTACCTTCACTCTCCATAAACTCTCTCTAATATAATACACTCTCAATAATCTCTCTCTACAATACAATATCTCTCCCATATGATAGAATAGGAATCTCTCTTACCTTGCCTTCTGGGGGGAAACCCCCGAGAGCTTACCTTGAGGAGATTCGTTTCTTAGGCCAGGTGAAAATAGAATCTCTATGAAAAGAAAAGAACCTATATTTAACTCCTCTAGAAACAAGATATAAACGATATATAAGAGAATATCTAGATAATATAGGATAGCTATACACTATTGCGAGAAGAGATCTTTCTAATATAATATCTTTATTATACAATAGAAATAAACCTCCTATCCCTTGCGATCTGGATAAACAGCCCACCAAGCAAGACCTAGGGGCTTCATCTCAAGCCCACTGTGAACCTTATGCTCTCAGTTCCCACCTAGGGTGAACTGTGATACGATGGGTGTCCATCCAGGGTGTGTAGGATGGTTCGTGAGGTAACAAGGTCGAGGAGGTATAGATCGAATCTATCGGGTATATAGAGATCAGATATCAGTAGATATAGCTAGAGAGATGGGCAACAATCAATCGGGGGAGCAAGGAAAGCCCGCGGATAGTGAAGGGAGAGAAGATATCAGGAGGGATAGATAGATCAGGCAAGCGGCAAGATATAGATAGATCAGCAGGCAGGTAGGTCTAGGGTCTCCGGTTCGTTCGGTGCTCGGGTTTGTTGAGCGCAGCGTTCTGCCAAGCTCTTTCGTAGGTCGGGTAGCAATTGGGAAAGACGGGCAGCATCGAGGGACAGAGGTATCAATCAATCTATTAGGCAGGAAGATAGATCAGCGGGTAGGTTCACTGTGGGCTTAAGGTTCACTGTGTGCTTGAGGTGAACGTCCGTCGGTATTGGTGGAATGGTTGGTCTAGGTTGAAAGGTCGAGGAGGTGGAGATCAAATCAATCGGGGATAGAGAGAAGCAATTGGGCAGTGATCAATCGATATCGGACAGGTATCGATCTTTCAGTCAGGCAGGTTGCAAGTTCGATGAAGGCGGGCATGTCTCCATAGGTACACGATAGAAGGCCAAGTAATAAGGGTAAGTAAAGAAGGCTATACCAGAGTTTCGTTTCGCACTTGCTAAGGGTTCGGACCGGTCTCGCAGGAATGAACTGACCTTTCATGGAGATCTCCCTCGTACCTCGGCCTTCGTCTATCGCCCTCAACCACTTTTGGCGAAGGGTTTTATTTAGGAATCAAGCCTGTTTTTATACATTTAAACCTATTGCTGCAACCATGCTTCCTTTTATCCTGGGTGGGGTCGGCACTTACAGCATTCATTCGTATTTACTTCTTCAGCCTACTTACTTTTACTTACGTGCGTGCCACCTGTTCTACGCTCCCGGGTATTGGCTAGCGGTAGCGGTAATCGGGCCCTCCATCCTGTGGAGCGCCTCTCGGCTGGCAGTGGCCGGTGGGTAATTAGGGGAAACCTCCCGGCGGGCTCAATGAGGTGGGCTATCTGGGGTGGGTATTATCGTTGGCTATGATGGTGGTTGGCTATGACTGACGTAGGATCCTTAACAGGTGCATCATATATAATGCATTGTCATGGCATCCATTTGAGGTAGGAACCTTTAGGTTACGTAGGGGTAAGTGCTGTAGGGAACCCCTGTGTATATAAATGCCGGGATGCACAGAACTAGGGCCAAATGAGGACCTTGAAAGGGATAATCCTCATCTATAAAGTTGTCCATTATGTTCTCCTCATCCTGTAGTCCCATTCACGCCTAGCCAAGTCACATGGCATAGGCAAGACTACCACCATGGCCACAGGTGTTGAACGATCTACTACTCTACACAGGTGGTGTGGGTGGGGCCCAATTAGTAGTTAAAA
>Ga0233342_1000024_pt1 | contig 44131 bp, 17 predicted proteins | sample GEONDECOMP273_FD_180706 | JGI IMG/M metagenome (GOLD analysis project Ga0233342, IMG submission 180706) | Leaf litter microbial communities from Shasta-Trinity National Forest, California, United States - GEON-DECOMP-273 | ecosystem: Environmental > Terrestrial > Plant litter > Unclassified...
AAGGGATGGGACCCCCGACCGCGCTTATGACTCGTCCGTATCGTCTCTCGTGCCGTATCCATTCTCGTTTAGGTCGACCGCTCTACGATGGCTAAGCTTTTTTCGAGAGAGCTTGAGTGGGGTGGGCTTGGACTTGAATGACAAAGGTTTCCGAATTCTAATTATTAATGCCGTTGTTATACTCCCGCCGCATTGATATTCTTTGAACAGCGGTTGCGCTTTGAAATCAAGGTAGTTGTTTACTTGCTCAACCATAATACCAGGCCCCTATCAATGACAGGTAAACTGTGCTATAAAGTACTATCATATCATCCCGTATGGGTTTATCCTCTCTCTCTTATCTTCGATCAAGCTACTTCGTTCCTTCTGTGATGAGAAATTCCCTAACGAAAGCTAGCCTTCTTCCATCGGATGCATTATCTAAAGGGCAGAGGTTGGGTAAACATGCTACAGATTCCGTAGTTCCATTATTGGATTAGCTTACATTACCAAAGGTTAGAGGAAATGTCGTAGATCTCAGTTGAGAGACTGAATGCGGATACTTTTTTTTAAGAATGAAAAAGGAAAAGAAAGACTTCGTCCCACTCTCGGATAATGAAATCACCAAATGCTGCTCGACGAGCCTCTCCCTGAAGAAAAAGACACTCCGGCCTAACAGCACTTTCCTTACCCGTTGTGCTCTGTCTGAGATAAGGAGCAAGAGGCTAGACGGAAGACCTCTAATCTACCAATCAATCTAGCTAGCATCCTATGACTTTTGTTCCAGAGGCCAATAACCCGAAAGGAAGTATTTACATCTCCTGCCAATACCAATAGGTGTAAGATAGAGGTTTAAAGCTCTCTTGGCAGCCTCTACGCTACGCCCGGTTCACTCTTTTCAAGCATAAGGGCTTTACCCGCTCAACCATCAGAAGGAGGGCTTTTCCCATCATGCCATGGAGTGAGTAACTAGCTCGGCTAACCACTAAGTAGCTCATGCACAAATTATTACTAAAAGGAGAGCCCCGCGAAGGGTGGAGATGAATCTATATCTGTCAATCACAAAGCCAAGACATCCCCCAAACGTAGATTGTAACAACCAATGAATTTCTTTTCTATTCCTGTCTGGTCTAACCAATTATCGAGGTTTAATGGCCTTTGGCTGCCTCCTCTTCCTTGCCAGTTGAGCTACTTCCACTCCTCTTCCAATTTGAGTTACCTCCTCTCCCTTATGGTCGAGCATGCTTACGCAACCTCTGTTTAGTTTGAAACTGAAAGGCATAGAAGCTATCTAGAGAGCTACCGTATCCATGAGGGGCAAGCCAATGCTTTAGAGCTCTTTAGCTGCCTCTGCACGAATTCTTCTTCCGGTTGGAAAACTATACCTCTTCTTTCGTCTTGCGATTGGATGAACCAGCAAGTGGCCCATTTTTGTTTTTCATGCATTGACCTCGGTCTCGTAAACACATATCTACTGCTTGCTGCCTTTGAAAGTCCCAAAACAGCCTATTTTATACCCCGTTGCGCCGCGTTAAATCCAATGGCAAGATCCCTAACCTCGGCTGCTGCCCTGGTCTGTCATATGTTGGGATCGCCTGCCCGAAAGGCCTAGATCTGAGTCTCCTATTCTGTTTCTGTTTTAGAGAGATAAACCCCCTTTACTTTACAAAGTCTGGTGCCTCTGTTCCTTGGGCCCTATCATCAATAGTAAGCTAATCCAGTTATGCATGTGTTCCACAGCTCTCATTTGAATCATTTGCCCGGAAAAGAGCTAGATCTTAAAAGTCTCGCATATACCGCTTCGAAAGGAAAGATAGGAACTGGTTTTGTTGAGGCAGAAACTCTGGTTGCTTTGAGCTCCCTCATTGGGATCAAACCGACGGGCAGAGAGCGAACAGCCTACTTTAAGTAGTTCTATTGCTGGTAAGCTTAGCCGCCTGAACACGACGAGACTATCTTTAACATATGATGTCGTCGGATAAGTTTCTAGACTTCTTTGCCTTTGGCTTCTTCCGGTATGATGGAATTGGCTAGGGTTCACCAGAAATAACTAAATAACTATCGTATAGCTAACACGAACGGAATTCATTAATATTTAGCGATGCACCAGCTTTTTAGTAAGAAAAAGGAAGACTTTGTTTGTTTCCTTGCCCGATGCGGCCAAGCCCGCCGCTTTTATAATGACAGAAGGGAGGCTGCTGGTCCCGAATCGTGCATCAGGAGGACTAGGTAGGACCTGGGATTAGGTATAAGAAAAAAAAGGTACGAAGTCGCTTGTCCGCATCGGGCAAGGCCTTATATTACCTTTTTAATCAAAGAAACACCCGGGCTCCTAACATCAGATGATCAACCTATTCACCACCTAGACCTATTAACTTTGAACCACACCTATTCACTGCAGAAGAACACACGCCACCTAACCTTATACTTTGACACCAACACCTGAACCAACACTAGATCCATTGAACTACGGAACCTACCAATTCATTTACGGACACCAGCAGGCTCCTTCACTCTTTACAACCGAACCCATTAGTTTAGAACCAACACTTGTTTATCCATTTGTAGCTCTTACTCAAGATACCCATTAGTAGCTATGAATTCAATAGCATCCTTAGTCGAGGGTGCATAACAGACATTTCTCTATGTAGCTAAGAGATACTGAAGGGACATCTCTTTCTCTTGTAGTTATTATTACACTTTTACACGTAACGGATAACACCAATCTTAGGCTTCCATTACTAGAAGTCCCCATCTAGCTTTTATTCCTATCTTGCCTTATAATAACTAATTCAGGGTACTGGCCTATATCAATAATCATAGAGCTAGCCTTTTTATTCCTCTCCCTCCTGCCTCGGTCGAGCCCTCCGGACCTTGCCCTCAAAAGGACAAGCCCTCCGGACCTTAGGTAAACTCCGAAAAGTTTATTAAGGAGAAAGACTTGACTTCAGTAGGCGCTTCCTTAGGTAAACTCCGAAAGTTGCTTAGGGAAAGAAAACAGTTTCATGAAGTTTGATAAAGTATACCCCCTTTCTATGGGCGCTTGCCTAGGTAAACTCCGAAAGGGTTTAGTGAAGTCATAGCCCCTGTATTTTTAAGGAGAAACAGCTATCGGATAATCCTCTACATTCCCATAATAGGCTGCAATCGGAAAATCCCCGTACAGCTATGAGAAGTGTTTTCTGAGCTTTAGATCTTGCTAACTGAGAAATCTCTATTGATTGACTTATTCAATGTTGATGGTGATTGGCGTTGGCAATGACAGAGCACAATACAAACTACCCAATATAAAGGAAAGCTTACCGAGATGGAACAATAATAGGGCAAGTCAATTTATCTATAAATAAGCAGAGGAGTAGTCCTACTATGTGAGGCTTATACATCCAGCCAGCATGAGTCCGTGGGGTGGGTTAGTGAGTGGGGCGTCCACATCCTGCATTAATCCGTGGGATAGCCGTTGGTTACACTTGCATGAGTACGTGGTAAATCCACCGGTACACTCGCTTGCCTCCTTGGTTTGGTGTGTGCTTCATCAATAACAACGCTTGCCTCCTTTCACCTGTAACCTGTAAACTCTCAACTTTCACTTATCAATGAACAGTACGAAACATGGTTCCTACAGATTTGTTCAGTTGGGTTCCGAAAGCACATGCTCAGAATATGGGGCAGGTTATATATGTATAAAACAAACAGCGTTGATTAGAGTTGAGACGACGTGGAGAGAATAAATAGCAGAGCGGAATTTCGGCCAGGGCACGATAAAAACATAACACGATAGAGACCAGGATGGCAGGTGTGACACGAGGAGATAAAGAAAGATAAATAAAGAGACCAGCTTAGAGCTACGCATATACACATTACGCCTTCCAGAAACACACCATATACGCTTTATAGATAAAAACACCCCCCATTCAGTCAGCAGTTACCTATACTCATTTTGGTTTAATTTCTAATTATTCGCAGCCCTATAAACATTACACAGTAGGCCTTCTGGACCCAATCCTACAACTCACACATGTATTACGCTTTAAGTTCACACACACATTTACCTTCTGAAAACAATCCTACATTAAGCCTACTTTTAACAATCCTCATTCACCAATACACATTGTAAGGGCCCAATAACCATAGCGTTCTATCAGCAATGATAAGAGCTCTATCTGCCCGGCTATGAGACTGTTGCCTATGGGCTATGACTGCTGTAACTAACACCTGGCATAGGGTTATTGACTTTTGTATTTACTAGCGGCTATGGGAAATGAGAGCTCTGAGTAATTACCTTCAAGCAATGAAAACGGTCGCCCAAATCTTCCGAGATAGGCGCTGGACATACAACTGCCCAATCTGACGAGCATAGGCAATCCCACGCAAGTAACAATTGGATAGTAACTCTGCCTAAACTAACTCACAAAGCCAGCCGTGTTCTGATGGACCTGTTCCGGTGCTCCGTGCCATCCAGTCCTCGGTTTCAACCAGCTTCTTCGGTTTAGTTGTAAAGCTAACGTTTCGCCACCACAGATTCTAGATTACGGGTTCGACCAGCCTAACGTTCTAGCATCACGGGTGGTTTCTTTCATCTATTCACACGGTCATCCCTGTTCTGTCATCCTTTCTCCTTACTCTTACTTATTATCCCTATATAACCTTCTTCTATCATCTTTAAGAGAGGTCGCTGCGCTATGTCGGAATGGTGGGCATACATACAACGGTCCTATATGGATGGAACACTGCTTTAATTATAAGGAAATCGTTGTTATCGGGTTGGCCTTACCTTACTTATACTTATAACTTATTAGGCCTATAATACCTTTCATATAAGTGGGTCCTGTGGAAAAACATATTTGGCCTATAATCTATTATTTACAGAGAGGAGCAGCGGCAGAGTGGGGTGGTGGTTGGCCGAAAGAGCGTAGCGGCGGGCAGAGGAACAAGCAAACAATACACTGCAAATAAAGATTGAACATGAGCACATTTGCTATACCACTAAGTAGGGGGGGTATATCCAGCTAGCTTTCGGGTATCCAGACTTAGCAATCTTACCTTTTTTTTCGGTCCAAGAGTCAATGCCAGGCCAAGTAGCGATGCTTTTAATCAATCCAAGTATGCATAAAGAGTCAATGTCGGTATTACATGCCAAGGAGTTATGTCTTCTTGTAGTTTTGGGAACCGATCGATTCTTCCTGGATGTTTTCTAGCAAGTAATCACTGTGTCCCATGTTGTGTTGTGACAAGTAGTGATGATACTGGTAGGTGTAAAATGGAGTAAGTTGAAATGCTCAACTTATTATAGAATTGCGACTAGTAGAGACCTGCGATCAGTAGGTAACAAAGTTTAATTGGTAACAGCTGGTTGAATGGAGAACAGGTAGAGCTGTAAGGTGCAGCAGCATTATGATGAAGCGCTTGGTGCAGCCAGAAGTTATTTATTGGTCCCAAGGAGTCATACAGGAGTTGTGATGCCAGGAATCGATGCTACTAATGCTGTCGATACAAGAGTTTATGCATTCGACGCTTAGCTTTAATTTATACTTTCATTTTTCCACGTCCCGATGCGAGGTTTAATCTCACATACCAATGCAAGGTCAAATATAGCTCAAGGACCTCGAAACTGTACCCTCGACCCTCAAACTCTTCCTCGAACTATAAGGAAAACTTGGCCTTATATTTTATTTACGCTAACAAACACAGCCTACCTACCGCTATGGAACAGGAGCTGCTCCTACCTCAAGATGGATAATGCGTTACTTACAATGCATCCGTTTAGCATTATCTACAACATACACAGGGGTTCATTCACGCTAGGAAGGCAGTAAACATCAAGGATAGGTGGCACCGGATAGTGATTTATTTTAAATACCCAATATGGAGACAAAAATATAAGCGGGGTCGACCCGATCCGTCACCAAATATGGAGACAAGCGCGATAAACATCCATTATTAAACCAGGTTATGCTATTTAAACTAGGGCTCATCTTTAGGTTTACTATTTTAACCAGGCTATTTCATATGGACTAAGATACTCTCTTAAAGCTTGTTTATCTGCTGCTTGGACTATAATAAGCTAGTCTCCGAAGGATTTTTTCCCCATGGCACTTACTCCACCAAATAAAAGGCACTCTAAGGCTGCTAGATAGTAAGACGACTCGTAGGCTTATTCTGTCTCTTCAGCTGCTTAAGACGGACGGTATTCACACCTCTTTCTCTACAGCTTACGGTTTAACTCCACGGGCACTGGGGGCTTAAGAATATGTGGTAAATTCAATACAGAAAGATGGCATCTCCAAAAGGCATATTGAAAAATAGATCCTATCTTTAGGAATATAAATTTATTCTATTTGACTGAAAGGGCTTATTGTTCTGGAAAAAAATGGAAGGTACGAAGTCGCTTGTCCGCATCGGGCAAGGGTTTTTTCCCACGGAAATGGAACGGACCATTGTCTCTGGAAATAAAAAGTTCTACTGCTGCTTCATAAACTAGATACATCATATATGATCAAGTGAACTAACTGATCAACTGCTATGGACCCGGTTAAAAATACTTTGGCTTAGGATGGCTCTGCTCCCGCCGCTTTGGATAAGCAAACGGAATAGGAGCTGCGCCTTTTATATACTACTAGCTTTGCATATGGATATGGATAAATAACAGAATCAACTGCTGCTGGCTGCATCATTTACTAAGGCTGGTGCATCCTATCCTATATATGGCAGTGCATCTGTCTTTGCCTGCATCTGGATATGGAATTACTCCTTGTGTGAAGGTATAAGTGATCTGATTGGTTAGGTGGGAAAGAGGCATCTGTTGTACTTGGTTAGGGTGTTTAAAGCTAAAGGTTCGAGGGTAGAGGTTCTCTTAGCATAACACAATTGGCCACGTGTAATTTACACTAATTGAATACATGTTATTAGTGTGGAAATTTTATTCTAGAATTGTGTCACTTGTTGAGCTCAAGACAATGGGTTTATAAGCTATAAATACGGATTACATATGGATCACATTAACTGTTCCTGGTGGTTATGAGTTCTATCTATTATTAACCGCATAACGGCAGATTTCGCTCTAGTTTAACAAAGCTATCCGGCCGGGGAAGCGGTTTGATTCCAGTGATTCTCCATATTCTACCTAATCTTGAGCATGAATAATCCTATTGATCTACACAATGAATCCGATAAGAGTTAACAAGTATATAGCTCCAAGTCTTTATTTGCCGGTGCCGTGCGCTCTTAAGAGGTCTTCTGTCATTTCAGAGTAATGAGTGAGCTCCGGCGAATTCGGGTGTTTACAGAACCACTTGTTTGTGTCCCCTCCTGAGCTCCAGCGAAGAAGCCATAAGTTGTATCCTTTGAAAGAAGCACTATGGAATTAAACCCTTATTTCTGCCTTATTAAACGGCAACCTAATAAGTATTATAAAACTTGTATGTATTTCCTTTTTGTGTAATAGACTTAGTTAAGACTAGTACCAGCTTCCATAACTAGTTATGGAATGACAGTGGCCCGTTAAGCTAATACCTAATTCCAATAACATATTACTAAGCTAAGCAATATAAGAGCGCCGTCTCCATATTAACTATTCTATTATTCTATGTATATCTAATTTTATCTTTGTTGTATTTGTGATTGTTCCATTAATAAGATATTTTACAATTTATCGCCGCCATTGAGCAGCCGCCCCAGCCTTATATATAGAGCTGCTAGTTTATTGAGCCATCCTCATTAAGTCTGAGCTTATATATGAGCCACTAATCTCTGTATGATTTCCATTACCATTGTTCCAATCATAGTTTTGTTCAGCATCAGCATCAGAAGAGTAAGTACTAGCACTATGACTTCCGGTACTAGTTCTAAAGACTTCCGTCCGTATCGTCTGTACCGCGTAGAGAGTTCAAGCCAAGTGAAAGCCATAGAAATAGATAAAATTAAAGCCATAAGATATACTTATTATAGTAGTCCTTTGAGTAAGGTGGTTTCTTTTAATGTGTCATTCCATCCATTACTAGAAATCAAAATAAAGAAAGATTTAACTGCTTTGTATCCTATTAGTAGTTCCATAGAGCTTAAATCTCCCTCTCTAGTAGTTCAACTTGAGTCCCAATAGTTGCAATAAATAAGTAGTCCAACTAGTTGCAATCAGTAGTTCCAATGGCTGACTTATATTTACTATGTTGGAATGATTTTTTATCAGTAGACTGTAAATGCCCCTTCCCTGTGGGAAAACCCTCCTATCCTGCGCGGTGGATTAGAACTGTAATGTCAAATTACTCCTTCCTGCTTGTAACGCGCTATGCGCCTGTACTCTAATACGGTCTTTTTGTATGTTTGGTAAGTAACCATAGACCACCACCGTTATATAAACCTACGACGCATATATATATAAAACCATGCAGCATATATAACACATTTCACTTCCCTTCCCTTCACCTAACCATATTATGGAGTATCCATCACTTGTCTATTGCTCTACCCAATCACTGTAACACTGGTTCGTTCTGGACTGGTTTGTTTTCAACAGGTTCGTAGTTCTCAACTTGTTCATCAATAAATGGGGGAGTTATTTTATCTCATCCGGCTCCGGGGTATCCTCTCGAGCGGTATCGGTCAAATGAATGCAACAATGGAGGTTATCGATCAGGGGGTGGTGTGGATCCATAACCATGAAGCGCTAGTGCAACCAACCTCTCGCAAGCAGCAGCGATCAGTCATCTCTTTCAATCTCCATTCTTTAAATAAAGAGAAAGCCTCAAGTTGTCTTAAGCTGTAGTGTCAGAAAACAGAGAGTTTAGACTACTTTGCCTTATTAGTCCTAAATCACTATAATAAGCTGTAGTCTGTAGAGTCTCTCTGCTAGAGTCGTAGAGTCAAGCCCATGCACTTATAGTTGTTAGTTTTTAATTAGACTTATTATTAGCTATAGTTCAAAAAGAATAAATGAAACTTATAACTACTTTTTCGCCTTGGCTCAGCCTGACTCTCTTTCTTTAGTCCAACTAGTTCTAAGTAGTAGCTCAACTTTGAGTCCCGATAGTTGCAATAAAGAGAAATTAGCTTTCTCTCGTCTATTGGTAACATGGCTCAAATGGATGAGAGGCTTATGGCATCCGGCGAATGGAAGGTGGGTACTTGGTGGACTTGGCTTGGCTGGTGATAAAGGCATAAGGTTAAAGGGGTTATATTACAGGCTAAGTAAGGCTCCTGATGAAAGGTGACTGGCTATTATTGTTTAAAAGAACGTGTATATTGACTTTCAAAGAACGTATGTACGGACCAAGCAAAATGTGCATTGGTTGAGTTCTAATATTGATATTACGATAGCTTATCCATGGAGTTACTTCTACTCTATCATCTAAGCTCTTAGTAACTAGTTTAGAGCATAGTGTTTTCCCTAAAATTTCGCTATTCGCCGCCAGGATAAATTGAATTTTCTAGAGGAGAAAGAAAAATTGTTGTCTCATCCAGCGAGACTCTGTAAAAGCTAACTCCACCGCTTGCATTGGTTACTTATTCAAGCATTTCCTATCATCGTCGCCTGTCTCCTTAAGACTGCCTACTATTGGGCGGGATTGTGCCACGGAATGGTTGTCCATGTGTAACCAGTTAGACTTGACCGGTTGCAGTACGTGACCAGAATAGGAATTGTTATACGTGCTGTTATTGATTAACCATGCCCGGTAAGCAGGTGATTCAAGTGTGTTACCTGTTCTTTTTATCACGTGCCCAGTCAGTTATATTAGTGAGCGAAGCGGCATTCCCGATAGCCTGTGATCCGTTAGTGAGTCAGGTGAGTCAGTGAGGCGAGTCAGAGGTTAGGTTACATGTTGTAGGTTCAATTTGACTACACGATTAGATACTCCGCATAGAACACCCGGAAGTACATAAAATCATACCTGCTAGTTGAAAAGGAAGTCTTAGTTGCTAGTCGTAGTAAATTGGCTGTATGACTATAAATAGAATACTTTCAAATCTAAGCATCCATAATACTGGGGACCTCAGATTATTACCTATGTATTTGAAACATACTTTCCACCTTCTTTTTGAACCCCCTATCATCACACCTACTACTTGTTGGGAAACTACCGAAACTCTTTGGACCCTATGGCTTCATACCTACTACTTGGGACCTTACACTCCATACTGACTTGGGTGGGGTGGAACTAGCCTTTGGAAACTCATAAACTTTATTCTTTTTCAAAACATCCTTCTGGTAACCTAATCCTACAGACTTTGAATAGCTTTTGGACCATCCGGAAGGAACCTTAGTCTTTGGAAATGCCTCGAGACTCCTTTGAAACCATGGGGCCTATTACCTCTTACTTGGAACCTATACTGGTGATCGACATGCTCAGTTACATTTATACATCATTTGGGTGCGTGAGGCGTCAATTCGCCCAGAACATGTTGAAGAGAGAGGAAGGAAAATACACCCATGTTCCCAACTTACGACGAAAGAAGAACGAATCCTTAACCAGGGCTATTGAAGGCCAATTGCTCACTCGCGTTGTTCGGCCTCCGGAGGATATCATGGGAAGGTGTCAGAGCCATCACCCTTTTGATTCCCGTCCTGACTGCTTCACAATTGGCCTAACTTACCTCTTTCTTTGACCCCGCCCGGTTTCGACTTCTTTACTTCAAGGGTTTTTGTACATCCCCTTAGGTTAGCGTGCATGCTCCCGGTCTTGGTCAATCCTAATCAAAGCAAGAAGCTCGAGGGTCGAAGCTTATATCTAGTAGAATTGGGCTATCTTCTCTATCATTGTTATAATGTTCTATCCATGTGGTAACGGGTTCAAGGGGCAAGCAATAGCGATAAGGGATGGTTGTGATTTCTTTGCGATAGCGCTCCTTATTCCATCCTCATGGGACAAAGCGCGATCAAAGCTAATGGTATAGCTAATGGTAAGGTAACAAAAGGAAGGCAATGACCTGATAGCCCGCCGATCTGATCCTGACTCTTCCTGGTCCTTTATATAGTTGGTCCTGACTAAGCTCACTGGATAAGCCTTTACTTAATAAGACCGGTACTAGCGGTATATTCCTCCGTGAGGCAGGGCAGAGAGTAAGTTTTAAGGCAGCTGTATCCGCAGCCTTGAGCGATATATAAGTAACGGACTCGAGTTCTGCTAAATAAATAGGTTCAAAGTGGGATTTTCCTAAGGTATAAAGGAAAAATCTGGTTATAATGTAACAATGTGCATCTTTCAATTAGTGTGCAAGCGGGCCTCTTTGCTTTCATGTTGATCCGGGTTAAAATCAAAAAGTAATTGGGGCTTATCCAGATCTGGGTGTGCAGTTGGTCATGCTACTTTATAAGGTGAATGAGCTATCAATTGGCCGGAGTCCCTGTCAATGAGCTCTTGCAAATAGGTGACGCTCCCTACTCACTGTTTCGCTCTGACTTCTCATTTTGTTCAAGACTGCTGATCAAGAGTCAGGAGTGTAGTGGGAACCATACAAAGGACTGGGAAAAAAAAGTCCCTGAAGCAAGTCACAAGCAGTCGTAAACTTGGGCCGCCCCCGCTGACCTTCCAACATAGTCATCCCAGATAAAGCATAAGAGAAAGCGCCAGCCTTGCCATAAGTGCCGCTGACCAATTAACCCCTAATGCATGCATTGACAGTAACTAGATTATATGACTGTATTTCTATTTGCCTACTTGCAATTAATTAATAAGTTGCTGCTGCTATTGGTTCAACTAACTATATAAACTGTCTTTGCCACACTGGTTAATCTGTTTCGCTTTGGATCCGGAAGCAGGGTGGTAGCTTTCGAACAGGAAAGGATACTGCTCTTATTAATAGTTGAGGTACTGCCTTGCTTTTTTCCCTGCTTGCTCAGACACCGATAGACAGGCCTCGAATGTTACTTCAATCGCTTGTTAAACTAGCGCTTTTCCAAATTTATGTGTCATTTTTACATATAAATAATATATAGGAGCAGCTATTATTACCAATTTTCCACATATCTATAACTTTTTAATCATTATAGAACTTGAACGATTCAACAGTAGTCGAAGTCAATATAGTTGTTAGTTTCAGTGTTATCAAATAAAGCATCTCCTGGCAATGCCGGCTGTCTAAATGAATCACAAGTCTCTGGGGTGTTAGCCCGGCCCGAAAAGATCAATAGTGCTGCAACCACTAACTAAGCATCCCTGCCTGAAGCAGGTGTATAATAATTAAGTTGGTTGAGTCAACCCAGTTGGTAAAGAGCAAAGGTTTCGTTGGAGAAGGCTGGCTATTTTAACCCACTCTGAAAGATTGGTTATAGTAAGAATAGTAGGGTCTCGGATTGCAAGTTGTTAAGAAACGCTGTTGAATAGTAGTAGTAGGAGAATCAGGTTAAAACTTCTTGACCCCTTCCTATATAAGTATATCTCTGAACAGATTTGGTTTATTCCGGCCGCTTTACTAATAATACTTTTACACTATTATTGTTACTACAATCCGAGATATAGAGAAACCCCTATGCGCCTTATTCAAAATGGATAGACATGTTGCTAGAGGGAGTTGCATAGCACGTGATAGTTTAGAGAAAGCCTAGCATGCGGGGCAAAGAGGATAATAAATGACTATGTGCAGTGAATGGTTGGCTTATTTAGCTTGCTGGCTAGAGGAGGTAGGTCTGCTGTGCCAGGGCAGGACAAGACCGGGCAGGATGAGGGAGGCACCTGGAGTTATAAACAGCGCACAGTAAGTTTGGATAGACCAGTGCGTCATATACAGCACCCATTGCATCCATGGTTACACAATACAGATATTTAGTTTACTACCCTACCTATCCACAGACGACACCCAACTTACTTATTGATGCCCACACCGTGCCTTGCTTCATTAAGACTTAGTTGCTAAGCACTTTGGCACCTTTACTATTTAAACTTTATTCAGCTGCCTACTTTCACTTTACCTCTACTCTTACCATTTAAAGGGACCCACCTGACTTACCTTATAATAACTTACCTATGTCCCAAACAGTTAGCCTTGCGCTTGTTTACCATAAAGCTTTTGGTTGAACCACCTAACAGCATTCAAAGGCAGACCTTTTATCACAATTGCTTTAATATACTGTTGGGTTATGACCTTCTGGGTACCACTCTTGTTCCCACTGAAGAGCCTTGAGAATCTTCATCCATTTGAATCCACAGGCTAGGAAAAAAGAGCCATACTTAGACTTTTAGTGTTAACTACCCACCTGATAGTTACCCACAACGTACTACCTAGACCTCTTAGCCCTATATTACAACTTGATTTATAAATTGGTAGTATTGCTTAGACCCGGAATGGCTTGAAACAACTATTAAACTGCTCACTACACTTATAACTACACCACAGAATTTCTATTTTTAGGAACTCCTATACACTTTTATACCTACCCACCTTATGACCTAGAACTAGCCCTCCCTATAACACTTAATATAAATTGCTTAGTCAGTAATAACTGCTACAGGCCTTCTCTTAATTGGCAGGTCAAGATAGAATTAACCCGGCTGGCTTACAGACAGTATCAAATCCAGCACATCATCACGTAGTATCCACCTAAATACATATACTATAATTAGCACTCGCCTTCTACTTAGGCCTTTACTGCTTCTTTACTCGACCTTACAACTTATTACTTTACTGCTTGCCCCGAAAGAGTCCTGCTTATTGAATCTTCCCTACGAGCTTAGAAAACTAAGACTGCCTTATCCGACTTAGTTTAGTTCTGCCTGCCCCAAACTCACCACCTGCTTTTGGAAGACTTAGCGGGTAGCACTATTAATTGCTATTGTTTCACCGGTCGAGCTTACCCTGGCCAGCCAGATACGATTTATTCATTCTTACAGCTTTGCTAGGATCTAAATATCCCTACTGCATGAATGGAAGTAAGTGCCTGCTACCAACTGTACAATTTGTCTTCATAGACCAGCTAACAGATCTTAACGGAAGATGTATTGCTACGCATGGGCTTTTCCCAAACTACCACTTGCTTTTGGAAGACTTAGTTGCTAGGCGCTTAGACATCTTTCCTATTTACCTTTACCTTACCCTTTCATTTCATATGGGACAAGCGGGACTTGAGTTTTTACAAAAATTAGATTATGCAGATTCTTAACTCTGTATTCTCATCTTCAGGATTTGATTCGCCTCTTTGATCCTCCCTCCACCGAACCTTTGTTGGAATATGCGAAGGGAGGTAATATGGAATTAATAAACTTATTATGGCTATAATTGCAATGCTCCTCACCTTGAAGATTAGATGGTACTCTTTCTTCTTTCTAACCTTACCAACCTTCTGTTGAATATATGAAAGGACTTGTCTGAAGATACTTATTTTGGATATGACCCCACCTTATTTTCTATATTTGGCGGCAGGGATAAAGAGAGAAGATCCCATCTGGTTCATTGCTCTTGTCAAGCAAACATAATCTTGGGTGGGTCTCAGCTTCGACCGACTATTATTTTTTTTCTTTTGCTTCTGCTTCCTATTCGCTGCTACGGCTTGCTCTTGCTTGTTTGCACGGGTGGTTTTTACCCTATCTGACTTGCTCTGTGGCATGAGCAGTAATAAAATTACCAGTTTGACAAAGCCACGTTTTACTCCCTATCATTTGGAATTGAGGCACCCAAATCGTATTATCAATGGCTTTCATTCAATATGCAATTATATTAACTAACAGGTAAACTAACTGTCTGTTGGAGCTTCGGAGAGGAAGATGAAAATAGCCCGGTTGAAAGGGGAACCTAGTTAGTAGCCTATTCTAATAGTAGTTGGAGCCCTGGTTCAAATAGCTTGGTTCATCATATAGCCCTAGTTCAAATAGCTTTGCTTCCAATAAGAGAAGAGATAAAAATAAGTCCTACTAAGGTAAGGAGCCCAGTGAGATAGAGCGCTAACAAATAAGGAACCATTGAGTGAGAGCGCGACCGACCCTTTATAACATATGTATATGCTTGTAATGGACCTTGAACTCAATCTCGAACGGTTGGAGTAATAGCCTATCAATCTGGCACTAGGTCAACAACAACTGGGAGAACAGAAACTGCTTTTCCTACTCCTACCTATCTAGTGGCTACCGCGGGATATGAATATGGGACTAGCCCATTGAGATGCATGAGACCGGTAACTATATTGTTGCGTTGGGTATATTTATGTTATATTCCTTTCTACAGCTCCTATAAAATATCTGATCTGGCCTCTGCCGCGTTATAAGCTGCTTTCATTTGGTCAACCGCCCATCTCGAACCACTACTACTCCAGATGCCTTTGCCTAAACTCCATTATATTAATGCTTTCGCGCCCTATGGATAGTGAAGTCCAGGTCTATATGCTAGGCAAGCAAGATAAGGTCTAGCTGATGGCTCTGATGCTGCCTTTGCAGGATAAACCTTGACCTGGGACTAGGGAGCGTACAGGATATTTATCTATATAGGAATCTGTTGCTTATTTTGTGCTCCACCTAATGAAATTATATCTTGCTCAAGGCTACTGCTTCCGGTCTCGAATCAACTGGCACTACACACTTGCTTTGTATCTGGCACTAGGTAAACTGAAATGGTTACTAATGCTGCTTAAACTTGATCAATTACTTTATAAATGGGCTCTGCCTCCACCTCTTATGCTTACCATGGTACTACTTTTGGATCAAGATCAAAAGACAGGCTCCGAGGAAGTGTTCATGCTTAAATCGATGTGGGCGGAGATTTATGCTTACTGTTTAACTCCAGGAACAGTATTTGGATCTGCTGCGCAGCTTAGGTAATTTGATCAATTAAAATGCTACTACTGGACGGAACGGAGCACTACTGGTACTTTGTGTACGGCACTGGTTCATCACCCTCGGCCACCTATGCTTTTTACTATGGGAGCTGGTCTCGGGATTGAGTCTACTTATAGGATCTGAAATCGTATATGGATCTGGATATGCACCTGGATAGAGAACTACAATAGGATCTACTAGCACTGAGTCAACTGGCTCTGGATCCGGATCAACTGAAACTGCAGCTAGCTTCAACGGCTCCTGGCGTGCTGTCTTCCCCGCCCAGATATACCTTATGCTTATCTTTCTACTTACCACTGGTGCATAGCTTGGCTTCTTTTACGTGGAAGCAGAGAGGAAAACAAGTGCACAAAGACGGTTGATTCAATCACATATTTACCAGCGAAAGCAGAGGGAGCTGGAGCAGAGCAAGCAAAGACAACGGAGTAATAGGAGAGAGGTTAGAATAGAGGCGGTCTTCTTTCACTTAGCAGATAAAGGGAAACAAAGGTGGTAGCCAGAGTGGAGTCAGAGGCAAAAGCAGTGGTAGTACCTCGCCTAGCGTACCTTCCAATTAACTATTCCGTAGCATCATATAGTGCATCCTCACTAACATTTGACCAAACCCGTAACCGCAGCCTTGAGCGATATATGATTGAATAGGTAAATAGGTTTATTCCTAAGATTACCCGGTCCCAAGTAGAGTTGTTGATCCGAACCACCATCACCAGTTTAAGCATCAATAGACGCTTATTGGTGGACCGGCCCAATTAAGAATATAGGCAGATAATAAGGGTAACAGGAGAAGCCGAAGCACCCAGCTACAAGCCCGCAGAGACAAACAAAGGCCCATCCAAAGCCAATTGAATTTCATTCAATGCAGAGGTTTGTACCTTTCTTTAATGAAATTCAATAAAGTATCTTCCATCAACTGTGTTATTACTTTAGGCAAATAAAACAGCGCAGTATTGAACGATTATTAAGTAGTAGTGGGTGACCTCGCCGAGATGAAGCACCCATTTGACTAGGATTTAATTACCTACGGCGTAGCGTGACTATATTTGCTTTAGGTGGTTATAGAACTGAATATGCACCCGACCCAAAAAAAGAAAGCTGAGCGTTGCACTGTAATATGTTTATATCTTCTATTTTTAGAACTTCCATATTGCAGCTACTTTAACAATTATGGAGAGCAACATAATATATAAGTAATTAGTAAAGGTTAACTAGAAAGTTAATTGTATCCAACTTACTGGACCCGGCTACCCACCCTCTTCAAGATGATCTGACAATCATTCACTCACACATCCATCAGTTCATACTTTTTCTACTAATAGTAAAGCATCAATGGGTCCTTTTCCCTATCTGCTACGATGCCTGAAAGAAATGGGACAATGGGGACCTAAAATGCTCTATATTCTTTGCCATAAGATATGAAAAGACAGATCGCATCACGGGCGTTCATCACTCACTCCATTCATTAGGTTGGTCAGTTGGCTTGTCATCTCGTGTAGCTTTTAGATGAATCTAGCCATATTACGTATAGAGAGATTGAGTGACTAACATACAGGATTTGGAGAAATGCCAATGCAGCTAGGGGACATAGTCTTTTATCCAACCTTATATCCTGGTGTAAGTAAATCTCTCCCTTATTATATGAATAAAAGGTGAAACCGTAACTTGTTGCTAAGAAATAAAGTTATCACATCAATCATATACCTCACTTCCATTCCCTATGCGCCTCTAGCTACAAATAGAAGGGAAAGTTAGTTCCCATTCAGGTCCCATTCAAAGCAGTTCATTCCTGCCTCATGCCATAGGATTACGCACCTAGCAAATAACAAGAGCCTCTCACTGATATACTGAAATACTTGTTCAGGTAACTAACCTTCTAATGATAAGATCCTTGTATACAGCAATAATAGCAGAGCCAAGAGGCTCAAGATGAAGAAGTCGAGAGCAAACAGGAACAGAGCAATGATGAGCAGAGTGAAGAGGAGGAGCAAGAGGTTTCCTTCGAAGAGGAATATGATGAGCAAGGTCCCTACTATTTACCTGAAGAAGGGTGGCACATCTTCATCGGTGATGGCTAAAGAACCATTGAATACTCCATATCCTATACCGGCTTAACCTCCTTCTTCAATTCACAATGATGCAAACTGATTCTGCTCCAGCACCAATTCTAGGTTTCGGCTCAGCAGAGGCCTCAAGTAGAACAAGGGGTACCAGTAACTCACTATTTCCTATTGGAACACTCCTTCTGAATAAGTAAAGAAAACCTTTCAAGGTTGTATCCCACCAGGTCTGCAAAAAAAGGGTTCATCAGCAGCCAATATGTCTGAAGTGATTTAGAGTCTTTCCTTTCCAGTACCTACTACAGATATTTATTCCAGTTCTGAGAATCTCTCCACGCCTCATACTTCTATCTCTACTTTCATTCTTACAGCTTCTATTAGCACTTTTCCGCCTACTCCGGCAGTACTCGAATCCACTCCTTGATCTCCACCCCTGCTATTCCAACTTCCATTCCACCGGTTCTTTTGCTTTCTTCTCTAAGTATGCCCACTGCCCCTAGCCTATCCATTTATACATCTACAGCTGTTACAGATATTTCCGCATCACTATCCCAAAACACTTCCAAGACTTCTGTATTCCCTTATCTAATATGCTCGTCTAATTCCCAATAGTTCGCCTGCCTATTTCAATCCACGATCTGCTTGTAACCTGAGAACGAATTCATTGTGTCGAAATTTAGTTAAGTGACCCATCAATATTAAAAGAAGCTCTAATTTGAGGCATCTCATAAATAGAATTTATCCTGTGCAGATTTGAAAGCATGCTCCCCTTTTGGCTAACTTCTTATGAATTTTCGAACAGTGATAAGACCATCCACTTTGAAATCCAAATTTATGCTTAGATATTCTTGATACAGGGAAGAACTCCTTCTTCCATAGTTTCTGTTCGATCTCTGTTATGCAATGACGCCCCTCCCTATGCTTTGACCCTGTGAAGGGGACTCAGGTACCATCGCATTGTTGGAATCGAGATCTAAACATTTTTCACTTTGTATGGGGAAAAGATTGCATTAATGGCAAAGAACATAAGTTTATTTTGTAAAATAAGAACAACCTTGAAATCGAGGTCTAAACTTCTATGCACGCATAAGAACCTTACTTCTCCACCAGTATCTCATTTTTATGCAAATAGAAATATGGAAGAGCCAAACTTCCTGATAGGAATTGATGACACTCAAGCCGTAGAAAGAACCAAGCTTTTCCGAACTTTTATTTGGAGTAGCTGGCTGGCTGGGAGCAGCAGGAAAATGAAATAGAATAGCGGGCTGTCAGTCATTGGGAATACAACTCCTCTTCCTATCTTAAGGTCAAGCGCGATCAATGCAACGTTCGCCTTTTGAGCCTTCTAATTCATTTATTTTAGGTTCTCTTATGATAGGAGTCTCTGATGCAGTAGGAATTGTAAGCGCCCTCCATACCCGAGTAATAAGGCTTCCTTTCAATCCCCCCAGTTAAAGAATGCTGCATCAGGTAGAGCATCATACTAATCTCTTGCATTTGCCTCCAATGTTTGGACGAACAAGCGGCACATAACATCCTCATGCTCAATTTCGGAATCATCAGTGACCTTCTCAAAGGATCTAACATGCTCAATCCCTGATACAGCATTATTTCCTTTTCACCACTTGGGAGATCGCATTGCTCTCCTTCATGCACTATACACTAAATTGATCTCCCTGTATGGTGAGAGCCAGCCTTTCCCCTCCACCTTGACTCATTATTCAAGGGATGCAGCAGCTAGAATGAAGACTAGTGCGCAGCCGGTCGAGTGCAAGTACAACCTATCCCGGTTGGGAAGTTCGCGACTTTAGGCAGATCCGATTCGTTGTGTCGTAGAGACCTCGTCCGATCGATATCGATATAGGGGCAGCTGGAGATCGAATTAGAGCGTAAGATCCCGTTTTCCATTTCCTCGAGATCCCTTCCTTCAAAACCTTCTTGAATCAGCCGTGAAAAAGAATAATTCAAGCTGGGGAGGATAAAATACCTGAAGATCGGTTTCGAGGTCAAGATCTATTCCTTCCCCCCTTTGAGCTGGGACCACTTATCCTATTCCGATCCGAATGCAGAACCACCCCGTACGGATACCATTTAAATAAGCATTGAATTCTTCTCCCCCACCCTCTCTATAGGATCCTACTTTATTCCTTTACCTCGATTGAATCCCATCCATTCATTTCGTTGAGAGTGAAGTCGAAAAATGGATGGAGGGCCCGCGACCAGATTCATTAGGGGGGTATACCCGGAACGATAGCTAGTTCAACCCGCTGGTTTCACTTCGAGATGGATTCGCGTGAATAGAGATAGAGCCCCGAGTCAAGCCGGAAGGGAGGATCCTAAAAGAACCCCGTTACCTAGAGTTGTGAGCATGGTAACTGAAGAAATGGATTGACCGGCATTAACCGCGGTTATGCGCCCACTCTGCAATTTCTATGGCTCGGACATGGGAACTCTATAGATGATCCGATATGAAAAAAAAAGTGTGAGTCGAAAAATAAGGATAATTTTGAAAGACGAGCAGAAAAAGTCGACTGGGAACCAACCGAAAAGCGGGAAACCGAAGTTGACCGCACAGACTGCACTTAATGCGTGACTTTACTGAAAACGCGTCGTCAAATTTACCACCATACGAGCGACCAGCGCATTGAAACGGCAGAATCAGCTATAAATAGAGAGGGGGAAGGCACGAAAACGGTCAGAAGTGAAGAAGATTAAGGTTGAGGTTTATAGAGCAAGAGCGAAAAGCAAGTCAAGCAGAGCAGAGTGAGATTCACGTGGTCGACCTAACTGAAAACATGCCACCAAAGATGAGAGGCACAATCCCACCTGCGGCGGCAGAGCCTAGATAAATAACTGTATAACCCAGAACAGAAGAGGAATTCTAATAAGAAGCAGATGACAAACTTGAAGCCAGAATGGACAAAATCAGACAAGCAAAGATGGAATAAATCAACTGGGATAAGCACTGGCAAAACTACAAGAAGTGGGCAGTAGTCATAGTAAAATGGAGAAATGGAAACCCTCTCCCTTATGGTCGAGCGGCTCCGCCCCTAATGTTGGAGAAGGCGAAGATTCGGTCGTATCTGAGTGCTCCTCAAATAGCCGGATTCTACGGACTGAAGGAGGAAGCAGCAAAGTTCATTGTTAGCCGGTACCACGAGGGAAAATTCTGGTTGGATGAGCCAGTCAAAATAACCCTACAGCTGATTCGACGAATCACGGGGTTGCCGCACATAGAGGCAGCCATAAAAAAAAACCACTCGAGCTGGGTTTCAAAGTGAAAAGGAACCAGGAAATAATACAAAAGGCTTGGTCATAAGCCTATAGTACAGGAGGAAAGGATGAAATGGACTATTAACACTTGTCTCTCTTTAGTTTTGAGCTTTTAGGACTAGCCTTGGCACTCCCACGTAATTTTTTTATTAGTCGTACCCTCTAGTCTCATTGACCTACCCATTTGGTTTCTTGTAGACATTAATCAAATTCTATTCTATAACTTATCTATATTGAATATTTCTTTTTGGCTTGGGAAGATTTTTCTTTCTCTTTGAGTGATCAACTGCTTTCATTCTCTATAGTTTGGTTAAGTTAAGTCATATGTAGTATTTTTTATTGGTGTATCCATTTATGCTAACCTTAACTTCCTTTTACCTTATACTCTGTTCCATTATGTAAGTACGATCAGACAGAGATTCATACACGGAGCGCTACGCCCTGCTTTTTCGTTCGTGTAATAGAACGTCGTCGCCTCTCTATATAGTCCAAGAGACATTTGGTCTTGTTGGGTTGGTTATTCAGGGCGATCTGTAAGGCAATCATCATGCCACCCCTAATATTGAGTTATTTTAAGGCAAGGCGGAAAACTATTGTTCTGCGTCCTTCATAATGAATGGAGTATAAATATTTTTTCTCCCTCGGGGCTCCATGTAACTACTGGCTCTGTGAGAGTGATTCACGTACGGTGTTATACTCTTCAAGGTCCAGTGATCCCACCCCGTCTATCCTTGACTAGTGATCGGAGAAACTGAACTAGGTTTTTGGGGGATGGTATAGTACTTATTTATCCTTCCACCCATCGTATCTTAAGAGTCCTATCGGTCTTCAGAGCGCATTTCCGTCCCTCTCTCGGCTCCCTATCGTGTAATAGGGTTGATCTCGGTGAAAAGAGCCTCTCTCCCTTGCTTAATAATAAAAGACCTTGACCTATTGATGGGTGGGGACGCTTCCGCGACGGCCCGAAGAACCATAGATATGCATGTGCCAGCCTTAGTTAGTGACCCTTTATTTAGAAGTGGTTTTTACATGAGTAATGGAGCACTACTTCTTATTTATTAATAAAGCATATCGGATACACGGACTCCTTTAGTAGGGGAATCTTAGTTCAATCAGGTTTAGTTCAGTCAGATCTGTTTTTCCCTCAGAATAAGAAAGGGAGCGGGGGCGAAGCGAAGGAATCGAGGGAATTCAGCTGTGGGGTGGGTCAGGTGGTCCACGGCTCCTTCCCCGGCAGGAAGTCAAATGGTGGGGGCCTCCGCTTCGGGATGGATCCCTCGATGCAACTAGCCCTCTTCAATCAGGCGGACGTATCGAAGACCTAGGAATGAATGGTTCATTAATTGACCAATCAGGATTATCATAGGAGAATGGAGCGCAGTCTTAGGAAATGACAGATGGCCTGGGAGCAACTCGATCCAGTTCTTCTTACTCACCCGCGCCCGTTACTTACGAAGGTCCATGCACGCTACTACGGGGACGAGAGCAAGACTCTTTCCCCAGCACCTAACATGGCCACACTATAGCCACACATAGACATATAACAGACGCCACATAGCCAGTCAATAGCCAGTGGTCAACGATAGAGGAAGTGAACGCTGGAGAGATCTTGATTGATTGCCAACAACATCTTTAGGTGGTCCCACGGACGGTACGGAATGGTACGGCAAGGGGCCGATTGAGTGAGTAATTCCGGGATGCCGTGGTGATGATGCCGTGGACGTTATTCCGTGGTGAGCACGTGGTGAGTGAGCTTACACAACGAGCCATATCCGATACACACAGAGCAGAGGTTATATATATATATATATACGTAGATATAGCCAATATACAATAAGTCCCGCTGCTTCCCCGCCCCTGAAACTCCTTTTTAATCTACCCTCCTGGTTGAGTACTCCTGGTGGGCTGAAGACTAATGGTTAAAGGCTTTTGGCTCATGGTTCGTTTAGCCCCTGTGTGTATGTGGCTCTTGGGGTAAGACTAAACTTTACATAAGGGGAGAGCGAGGAAATGGTTTAAATCAATGGGAATGGTAGTGGTAAAGTCTATTAGTTCGTTAATATCCTTCCCGGATTCTCTACCTTAGTGAATATCCGCCTTTCTATTGATGCGGCAGTGGTAGGGAGGTTTATGGCATTGGCCGCACACAAGGCATTTGCCACACACCTTATGCAAAAAGTCTATCAAGGGTGCCTCCCTTGCATAAAGAATCTCCTTTAACGGAAGCACCTTTTCCCTTTAGCTTATTTCCTACTAAGTATTCCCCGGGCCCGGAAACTGCATACCATCTATACTATAGGTCCGGTCTGGCTAACGCCCAGCCCAGATGGAGTGCTACTATTTTTACTATTGGTTCATAGGGGCGCTACACTTTTAAGTGTAAGGATTGCCTCCTGCCCACCCTCTTGCCCACCCCATCGGATTGATGACCGGTAACTTCAGAAGAAAGGTAGTGCTTGGTGGGGCTTGTGCAAGGTGGGGTCACACTCCCACAAAGTATATCAAGGGTGGGGGCCTTCCTTGCCCTCCTACCTAAGATAAAGCCATCCTTCCTTATATTGGCCTCCTTACCCAAGACCTTTCCCTTCCCCTACACTGGATAGATAACCTTTTCTACGCAAAGGAAAGGTCCTGAAAGGCCTGAGCAGAGTTAAACTAAATAATTTAACCCGCAACTATGATCGATCTATAGTGCATTCTGACACCTTAATTGAATTACGGATCTATCCATGGTGCATTGATAACCATCCCTCCTTCGCTTGGCTTTCCTTATGGTAAACTCTTAGTAATAAATGAATTTAACCATTTACCAAGAGTGAATGGTTTTAACATAATGGAGGAATATAATGAAATAAATATACAAGCCTAGATAAATAATTTTAATAATAAACATTAGGCTTTTAGGTTTTAAATCACAAGTGAATCTAATGCGCGCATAAGGCATTAAGCGTAAAATGGACATAACTTGAAACCCGTTGTTGGGCCGCCATGGTATTTTTTTTTGTTGGATTCGTAATGAGAATGCCGATGTAATAAATAATACACACACTTATATAAATTATAAAAATTCATTCTTTATTTTTATTTTTATTTTTATTTTTATTGGACTTGATTAACTTTAATTGTAGCCAGCTTCCGGGAGACAAGTTCAACTGATACATCTTCCGAGAGGGGCGTTCCAACTGATCCATATTACAAAATAGGCGTTACCACGGAACACTGCCCCATATTCCGAGCGAGATAGGTGGTCCACCGGACACAGGCAATATCTCCACAAATTAGCCATACAGAATAATTTTAGCTCTTTTACTTGATTCAGTTGAGTATCCGAACCGAGTAGCCTCTTATCCAAACCCAAGCCGATTTTCCAAACCCAGGTAGTCACATTCCAGTTGTTTCATGCCGTGCAGTGAGGTAGTCAACATTCCATTGTTTTGTAGCGACAAGTTGCGGTATGGGGCTTTCTCATTCGGGTACTAATTCTCATAGATTGAATGGTTATTGTGTGATGTGCACCCCTCCTCCGAAGACAGGCAGTATGTATAAATAAATAAATAAAGGCAGTTTGGCTATCCCGCCGCTCTCCTTCCTAATATCATGGTGGGCAACTCCCAACATGATAATTATGGTTGGGATAGGACTCCCGGTGGGCGGAAGACTCCTCATATCATCCAGCTCCTAAGAAATAAAATATAAAAAGGAAAGAATAAATAATCAGCCAGTAACCTGTAACCTTAAACCTTTAACCAAGGGCCTTCACCTTTTTACAGAACCTTGTAAACAGGAAGGATCCTTCATAACCAGCCAAGAAGCAAAGGGCCTGAAGCCAAGAGTTGTTCACCCCAAAAATAAGCCCTTCCCCTCAAGCGCTTTCCAAAGTACTAAGGGCAGGTTCAATAATGGATGGATAGATTATTTAAAGGTGTTAGGCGAACGAAGCCCGGACCCGGAGGAGCGCTAGCTCGATAGACAGATTCTTTATTTAAAAGAAGGATCACAGCGGTAGCTCGATGGCCCAGAGGTGTAAGTGCAGGTAATAGGCTGTAAGTGCAGGTAACAGGAAGGTAATAAGTTCTGGCCTTGTATACAGGTTCTTGCAATCTTCGTGAGCCAAGGCCAGGATTCGTTCTCCATTATATACGAGTCAATTATAGTGGAACCTCAGTCTGACTTACTTACTCTGACCCTTATAACTCATAGATATTTATTTATTGCCTTAAGGCCATAGAGATGGATACTAGCTTAAGTAGTAGTATAGTAGTTGCAAGAAAGCAAAGCATCAACGTAAACACTTGGGTCGAACCTGACCTCCCTGGGATCTCTTATTGGCTTGGCTTACAGGGAGTGACCGGTGGGGCTGATTGACTCTGGGCTTACTGTGACTGGCGGGGGACCAGTGTGAAATGAGGGTATATAAGCCAGCTTTAAGTGACCGTGTGGGGAGTGTAATTTGGGTATATATTGGCTAGTGGTAATTGGCACCTCCAGGGAGTATTATAAAAAGTTACCCCCGCACGAATACCTCCTTCCTGAGCAGGTGTTATATAAAAAATTGGCTAAAAACCTCCTGGTAACGGGCTATTGGTAATGCCCCTAATTCACTCACTTTCACTAACTCACCTCTTACAGGGCACGTGGTAAAAAAGCGAAGATATAGTCCAATTCATTCCAAGCATCGTCTATCCATCGTATCAAAAGCATAAAAGAATCCCCATCACATGGGCACCATAAGATCACACCTGTATCAACTGTTTATTTTATTCCCGGCATCTAAACCTCCCTGTATCCTATCCTATACGATAGCATCAGCAGAATATTCAGTATTTTATTTGTGCCTACTTGGGTGAACCTCGCTAACTATATCCATTTGCTGGTAGGAACTTGGCTAAACAACAATAAATAACCTTCCTTTCTCCCTGAATAGTATTGTTATAGCCCCTTATCCTTGAGGTGGTCTGGTCTATCTGTTGGTGCCTTGGTGGATCGAACAAAGAAAGAGGAATCAAGAAGCATTAATAAACCATTTTTACAGCTTCTTAACTACTGCTAATTAGTGATGATAGTTAATGTAAAGACTTCGCCTTGATTATAGCCTGTTGATCTGAGCGTTAAGGCGATCCGGTGTCAAAATATATGCATAATAGCGTAAGTAAAATATGGTTCCAATGATTAATTTTCGTCTTTTCTTTATTCTATCCCGCCCGGGATTCTCTCAGCAACCGTTTATGTGTTTTTAAATCAAGCCTGTTTATTATCCGTGCAAATAAGAACGCTCGCTTAGATCTCTCTTTAAAACAAGCCCACCTCTTATTTCTGTTGTACCAGCTCTCCTTCCGTGCACATTTTATCCATAAATATAACAAGCAAGCGTAAGCAAGCCTTCGCTCGGTTTATAAAAAAGATAAGAAGGAAGGGACGTAAAATAAGAAACATATAAGTGCCATAAATAAGTGTAAGGTCCTTTTCTACATACAAGAAGGCATAACACCTTAAATTGAGTAGTTATTTACAAGCGGCATTGACTTTTTGGGTTACCTCTCTCGGAAGATGGCTGCGGTAAGCGGTAACGCGCCTTTTTTGGAAGCTGCAATCGAGTGAATCAAGTCAAATTAATAAATAACTTCCTCTCCCGTAAGGGGCTGTTGTTTGTTGGGTTTTGGAGTAGGAGTTGTAAGTTCAAGCAAGGTGTAGGGCCTTCCCTGTAGATTGAAACTCTTATAAATACGTTATATGTTAATGATGGGTACGTGTTATATTGGGTGCAGGTCCCTTGGATGGGTCAGTTGAGAACGCTCTTCAGTAAATGCTGGGTACGCTGTTAATGCTGAGTACGAAAGTGGGGCCAGTCTCTTTCTTTATTCATTTTTAACTTATTGTTTACTTTACAATGTAAATCGCGTGTGGCAGTTTTTAGTAAGAGAAAGATCAGGATGTAGATGCTGCAGCCAGAAGCTGAAAGTAATAAGGTCTTTGGTCAGCAGGAAATGGAGCTCCGGACCGGAGCAGCGGTGAATCAAACTGGACACGGTCACTGGTTTGAGGACGTAATCAAATAGTGTTGTGATAGGATATGAGCACACTGTAGATTATCATTCACGAGTCCTCTCTATTTTGAAAGGAATGGCCTGGTGTAATTGTCTACCTATGGCACTCCCCTACTATAGATAGGCCCCGAGCGATAAACCATCAAGAGTCATCAGCTGAGTTGCCAGCCCTGAAGATATATTTTACTCCCCCTACTCTAAATAGTTCCAGAAGTTTATCTCAAAAAAGAGTAGGCAAGCTCTAATATAATACTTGGGGTTATAAGACTGACTCCAATAGGTCGATCTCCAAACAAAGGAGGATATCCTGGCTCTCCCGCGGGATCGAAGGCCTCTTTAGAACCAATTGGGAGGGAATAGAAAGCTTTATCCAACTGCTTTCCTTGCCGTTAGGGATATTCGCTGCTTTCCCATCCTCGCCAGGGAGTTGGGTTGATGAATCAAGTCAGTAGGTCCAATGTTCTAGATATAGGTGTCTTCCCTCGATTCCGCTATTGGGCTCAATGCGAGAGTCAGATCACGTGATATAGTTCGACGACTAATAGTTGTTGCTGCTGTTGTTGTTATCGCCATATCAATAATCGTTCGACAGAAAGCTGGTTCATCATTCATATAGCTACACGAATGCCGGCTAGATAAACGAAAGGGCCTTGATGAAAGAATAGGGCTATACACTATCGATCTAAATTGATTGATCCTACCGCCTACCTGCCTGCTGATCGATCTATTGCTTTACGCCTTCTATAAACCTTGCTCCCTTCCTGACTGCTTCGACCTTGCTGCTTACTGATCTCGCTCCATTGGGGCACTCAAAGTGATTTTTCTCTTTGCTGAAAACTATATCCCTTCATAATGTTTCCCTATGATTTCCAGGTGCCACTGAGACCAGGTGTAAATACCGTTACTCAATGACAGGTTTCGATGCCTTCTTGTATGGGAACCAATAAAAGGATTATTTCTTATTTTCTGTTTGCGAACCGATAAAGAGCTAGCTCGAAATAGCCAGCCAGTGAGTGGTCACCAATAAGCGAGGTGGTACAAAATAAAGAGGTGGTCGCCGATAACCAATAGGTGGTCGCCATAGCCAGTAAGTCCATTGCTAATCATACCTGTCAAAGCCAGTAAGTGGTCATAGCCAGAAATAAGGGGTCTCCAGTCAATCTGGTCTCTCTCTTAAAAAGGCTGGTTCCCAATTATACACTATGGGCTTTACACGGGTCTCTGCCTGTTCTCTCTTACCCAGTTAAGCCTCATGCTGCTGTGAACCTCAAGCAGTGGAAATTACACCTGCTGATCAATCTATCTTTCCGCCTGCCTATTGTGTGGGCGCTGATGAAGGAAGCTGCCGCAGGAAGGAAGAAGGTATTTATTTTCTATTTAATACGTTAGAATATTTATATATCTTTAGCTTGCCCGGAGGCCTATCGACCTTGCCGCATCTATATAGCCTGCCTTTGTTATGCTATCTTCCCCCTATATAGCGATGATTATCATACTACCATTATGAATATATGAGTGAGTTGTTATGTCGATTCACTATTTGAGATCTGGGGCAAAGGAAGGGTCCAAGGGGAGGGGCTGGGTTGAGCCATTCACACATTCCCTTCAATCTACATTATCCTCTAGACATATGATACTCGCATAATATATCTATCAAGGTATATTCCCCTCTTATAATCAGGCCTCCTGCTCTTCTTATGCTTCTTGGCTCTGTTCCTTGCTACCCTTTACTTCTGTATTATATTCATTTTCTGGTTGGTTCTGTCACTGTGCCCCCCCACCTTTCATTTTCTTCCTAGGTGTCTGCTTTTTTTCTTATCGCTGCTTGCGTAAGGGCTATCCGTGCTGTGGTGGGCGTGGGCGCGTATGGCTTAGATCTTTATGCTGGTCAGTATCATACTTATGATATTATTCAAAGCAGTACATAGATCAAGTGCATATAAACCAGGCTTAACTATTGGCATCCATTTGAAGCCCCTCCCTGTGGCAAAACCATCCTCTCCTAGACATGGTGTATCTATAACTAATAGGTGGGCCATATAATCACCTCTTATCCTGGGGGCAGTGGGGTTATACCTGCATTCTGCTATTCTCGCCTTGTAGGCTGACTGGCAGCATATCCTCCTGGTGGGTCCGGATGAGGGGGGTTTAATTAATTAAAAACAGACGAGCTCGTATATAAATGAGAATAGGTTTTGTAGTAGGTCTTACCTGGGCACGCGGGAACCGGAACAGCTATAAAAGTCTTAAAGGTATGGCCTACATGTATGGATCTGGGTTTCTTTTCCCCTTAATGCCCCATTGAATCACTATATCAGCGGGGTATAGCTTCATCCTATGGGGGGATATGGCGATATCCAACCAACTAACCACACTAGGGAAAGCTCCGGAAATACCAATGTTCATAGATAATAATCTCCATTTTCGACCCCCGATGAGAGAGAGGAGCTTTTTTTCATCGGATCCATCCAAAATATATTATTTTTACTATGGCAAAATGTGGAATGAGGAAGTTTGGCATGGACCAACCAACTGAACAAACCACATATGATGGGATGGATGTGCCATGTTTGGGTGAGCCCCAGCAGCCGTAAGGGTGCGCCAGTTGGTGTAGTTTCCAGCCATTGGATAGAGAGCCTGAGCATTGGACGGGTGTACGGCATGGCATAGATCCTGGGCATGTTTCCTGGCTCCCCATTTATTGAATAGATGTGGCCTAGCCATTTAGACATTGAGATGGATGACCTAAACCACTATAGAAACACGATACTGACTAAAGTTGCCTAACAAATAAATAGAGTTTTGGCCCGGTTTATCTCTAAATTTCGATTGAAAATGAGCATTTCGCATTTTTACTTATAGAGTTATTTATAACCCAGGTGACAACAACGAGTGGGCGTCAATAGCCAAGTGGAGGAGACACCTTCTTGGTATTGAATAAAAGAACCTTTATTTGAACTCGGTACCTATTTGAATAAAGAAAATGGATTCATTCCTTTTCTTTATTCAATATCCCCTCGCCCGAGATAAAAAGGTATGCCGCCCCTATCCTTGATTCGACCCACGATTTCAACGACTTTATTCAGGAAATGGCATAATTTATTTCTTTGATTATAGCTCCATCTATCTCTATCTTGACCTTACACCCTATCTTTCCCTAACGAGCTTGATCGCTCACTACTGAGGGCAACGACCCATCACCGCAATAGAGTAAGGTATGGCCTCATCAACCGAATCAGGATAAAGCCTTACATCATTTCCCATCTCAATAGACCACCCACGTTTGCATTCCCTATCATCTGGATACGTCACCTTTGCTTTCTGAAATTCCCAGTTACTGGAGGGTTTGCCTGTACTTAATCAAGCGTTACACCTGCTCCTGGAAAGACTGGTTCGGCAATTATTACATTCCTAGTTCAGAAGGAGCCTACTTTCGTTATAGGCATATGGGTTATACATACAAGGACCTACCTATGAGTGATTCTTTCTTATTGGGTTATTAATTTCTTTCATTTCACGAAGTGGAGAGAGAAGATAAATATAGACTGTCAGTTCTATATTGATTTAGTCCCATGCCTTAAGCTGTAGTAGTAGTCCATGGCAAGAAGCTTAATAGAAGAGAGCCTTATTCTTTGTATTAGCTGCATGGAGACTGCCTTAGATAGCCTTCTTACTTTCCTAGTATATAGTAATAAGTTCCATACTTATTGCCTTACTACTAGCTCTACTACAAGCTCTAATACAAGCCTGAGTCTTTCACTTCGGGATATGGGTAACTTTATTATTGGTTACTGTCCAAATAACTTGGTGGTCTGGAGCAATAAGCCACCTTAATAGGAGGACTATGCTTAGTCCATGCACTTGGTTCCATTGATTATACCCCTCCCTATGGATAAGGCCCCACCCCTTCGAGTCGTCCCCATCGATTCGTTCTCCCCCCCCTGTGATTATTCCCATTGAGTAACTTTATGTGCTATTCTACGTTGTAGCTCAATAAATACATCTCCTCTATGTTTAACCTGATCGTGTAACCTCTCCGTGTAGCTTTAAGTGTGGCCGCATTTGAGCCCCTGCGGATTATTTATTCCCCCTTCTTATCTGTGATCAGTCCTCTTCGAGTCGTCCCCTTCCTGTGGAACCTCCTGGGGCGAGGTATTGCAACTGGTGTTCACTTACACAATATCCTGGAGTAGCAAGCAATATGTGTAGGCTGGCTGTAGTAACTCCGGTTCCGTCTCGTTCAGTGTCAGCGGCTGTAGGAACTGTGTTTCCGGTAGTAGCTGTGGAGTAGGCCGTGTAAGCTTTAGCCTTAGTAACTTGCCTTATTAGGGTCTTTATTAAGCCATAGAGAGTGAAAGCCTTAAGAGTGAAAGCCATCCAATCACAAAATTATTGTATCTGGAATCTTTATTCTTTTCCTGTGCATCTACCATAAAATGGATTATCTCATTGGTCAAATCTATCACCCAGTTTATGGATATCCCCTGGGCACAGATGTAAGCCACAAGAATCGCCTACCTTGAACACTCATTGTAGGGGCAAGTTCGCAAGACCTGCGTAGCCAACAATTGTGAGGCTATCAGCACTGGTAAGTTTGTTATATTATAAATAGTATATCTTCACTGGGAACTCATTTATTTTTATATAACACAGGCATCAGCATCATTGTCTGGTTCCTCCTCTACGTCACCTTTCGCGCTTACTATTTTAATCAAGAATGTCACGGTGACATAGATATACATCTATGAAAAAAACTACCAGATACAAAGGCAGGGGAGACAGCAACGAAAGCAGTACCAATAGATCTAGTTTCAATTATGGTTCCATAAGCATTTTACCTTTCTTTAATCAGCATCATCTTGCCTAGTTCCAGTCTTATAATCAGATGCGTGGAAGGAGGCAGCTTCCGATCCAGATCGAGATCCATAATCCATTTAAGGTCCTGTTGACCCAGTTTATGTACCATAAAAGGCATAGCATCAATATGGTTGAATCAATACCTTTCCTTCATACAGTCCATATTTCATGTTATCTATAATGCCCTTGAATCTACATACACTGGGGACCGGGTTCGCTGGGACTACGGAACTGGGGTGGTCAGTTGCTTTTATATCCTCAGTGGCTTTACCAGGATAAACCCCCCGGTTAAGGCACAACGGTATGAGAATAGTTCATGAGTTGAGGAGGCACAACGGTATGAAAATAGATGATAATAGTTTGAGGAACAACCCCCTCTTCTTTCTTTCTGAAAGTCTTTTCAAAGAGTCAAAGGCTTTGGCGAAAAGGTCAGGGTAAGTCTACATTTCCAGCTACTTGACGCCCACTTTGCCTTCTCAAATTCCCACTTGAAGGAAGGCCCGGTGAACGTAAGAAAACTCAATAGGCCAGCCCCAGGTGAACATTATTCTTTCTCTATAATCTCCTCTTGACCACGCCCACTTCTGTTAGGGTGCGGAAGCAGGCTCGACTGATAAGGAGAGGAAATATCCACCAGTTAGGGAAAGTCCAAAGGGTTATTGGAAGGAGAAAGCCCAAGACCTTTCCACCAAGACCTATTTTGGTAAGGACTAGTCTAAGCGTTAGCAGCTCCCTTCTAAGCGTTAGCGATATTACCCAGTTCAGGGACCCATTTGTACCACGGCTAGTCTCAAGGGTTGGTCCAATCCCCACCCACTGGGTTTACAAAACGAATTCTACGGCCATGTTGAAAGGCAGAGAACCTACCTTTCCGACCTTTAAGGTGGGGTCATCAAGATTATAAAAGTGGCATATTTATGATTGTCAATTAGAAAGCCTTGTTTGACGGGCTGGCTCCTCTTAGCAAAATGGTGGTACAACATGGCCTATCACATAGACCTTAAAATGAAACCTTTTGGGGCACTCTCTCTATGGTCAACAGCTACCAAGTAGTAATACTTACCTACCGGGTAATGCTAAGATACAGGAAGGCTGTCAACATCTCTAGAGTACTCAAGAAAATCTATATATATCCTCGAAGATAAGCTTCAAGCTGCGCAATATTGCATGAAGCGATAGGTAAACCAAAATAGAAGTGAGTTTAACTTTGAGATATGGGACAAAATGCTTTTATAGCTCTAACCCTACAAACAAGTATTTCTTAATTGGCACTCCAATGAGAAGCTTACTCCTAAGTTTTTAGAAATCTATAAGATCCGACGCAAGGGTGGAGAAGTAGCCTACAAGTTCTAGTTACCACAATCATATCAGATTCATCAAGTCTTTCATGTATCCTTCCTAACAAAGCAAAGGTGATTGGCCCACATATCCCAAACCACTCATACGCATATAGGTAATTGATTCTTTATTGTAGCTGTTTCGTAACAACTTGGTAAAGACTTATTTATTGGAATGCTTTTTTCAGGCATCGACATTTTAACCAGGAGATCGACTGATTCCTGCTGGATGCTTCTCGCCAAACCTCGTGAGAAATATGTATATTAGTGGAGATTCAATATTTACTTATACCTCTATGTATAATGCATTATTCATGGGAACTACATAATTTATGACAGTTAACCGACTTTCAATTATAATAAAAGTAATGAAAAGCTATTGGGTGCGTCGGTTTCCATTCTCAAAATCCAAGAGTGCGTCTAGTTCCTTCGCTTATATAAAGTAAGAACCTGGTCTGTCGAGCCGTGGAATCTTGATTTTCAAATTAATTATTCAAGTTGTTCCCTGACTTTATTAAAAGCTTATCTTACGAGATTACACGACCGAGGAATATGCCCGCCCAGGTTGCCTCACAAATGAAAGAAAGTAAAGTTCGCACTTAATATCCCCACCTCTCTCTCGGAGGAAAAAGTATCATCCTTAGCGGAATGCCTACCCCACTCGTTCTCGGAGGTAGACCCAATTTCCTCTTAGTTTTAATGTCACCTTCTTTTTCCTTCTATCACGAATGAAGTCTAAGCTAAGGCAGGAGAATAGCTGGGATAGGTAACCTTTCATTATTTCAATTAACAGTTAATTTCCTCCCCTTTTTTAGGGCCCCTCCCCCCTTCTACTTGGGGGGAGCGGGTTCGTACCTAACCCTCGTACCTAAGGAAAGAGCTAAACGCTCCTACCCCATTTGATAGCGATAGGCCAGGTGCATAGAGAGTCATTTTCCACCCTATAGGTCAATAGGTTTTGCACAGGCCACCCTTTAACTAGCAAATTTACCACCTCAATTACCACCCCCATAGAGAGAGGGGAAACCGTTTTCAATTGATGGCTTCAGGTCGTAGGCTAATAAGTTATTATATTGAAGGAGCGTGTACAAAAAGAAAAGAGAGTACAAGCGCACGCATAAGATGGAAGGGTGGGTTTGTTCCAATTGAGAAAGAAAGAGTGTTTATTCTGGATTTCCCACTTTCCTTGGGCTCCAGCCAGATGTATAGGTTTACTTTCTTCTTTCTTCTTTAGCACTGCCTCCCAAACATTGATAGGCCCCTTTTTAAGTTGGTATTGGGCTGGCCTCTGACATGAACAGTGTATAATACGCCAGCTATCAGGTATTGGCTTTTTATATGCATAACCCTTATTGGATAATGCATCCCAACCTCGGAGATATCTTGGCACTTCTGCTTAAGACATTATAAAAAAATAGATAAAAAAATGAGTACAATTCACATAAATTTTTATTACCCCAAACACTCTAGAAGCTCTCTTTACCTGCCTCACTATAGCCTGACCCCCTACAAGCTATCGACCCTGCCTCTTTCTGCCACATGTCCCTTAAGTCTACTATACACAGTCCAAGCATAAAGAAAGGTAAACTTCAAGGAACTTGTGGAATCGCGCGGCAACAACGATCCGAACACCGGGCATTCTTCAAGCCAAATGGCATCACATTGTACGCGATCCCCATTCAGGCGCATAGTCTTATTTTGCTCTTTTTCTGCGATCCGCACTTGGTGAGCATCAGTAGTAGTCAGCCTCATGTCCTGCGACTCTTTCTTTCAAGAATGACTTAATTCGCTGAACGGTTGGAAAAGGCAATCCAATTTTGATTGAACAAAAACCCTAAGTAAGATGGATTGATCCGTATCTATGTAATACCAAAACGCTTGCACGATGTAATTCAATCGGTAGGGGTTATAAAGACTTTAGTGCTTACTCCATGTAGGACCAACCAGGATGGATCGACGCCTAATGGATCGCCCGTATACCACTGAAAAAACCTTCCTACATAGGTTTGGAATAATGCTAGTTACCTAGACAAGAAGCTGGTTTACACCTCTTGTCCCAAGGTCCTGGAGCTTAATGTATGATCTACGGATCACAGTGTTCAACACAGGTATGGTTATATGGTCAGTCCGAAAGTATGTTAGCTCCATTATTATGATCAGCCAGCTTTTCATAGGTTCTGCATGCAGATAGGTGCTCTTGTGACCATTTATGACATCAATGGTTGCTCGCCACCTCTTGCTTGTTGCCCGTTGTTACTACAGCTGAACTTACAAACGTATTAACCCTTATTACCTGTATAATCATAGTATACCGGGCTTATCCGGGTCATAGGTATGCACTACGACTTTCGATCGAAACCAATTTCACTACCATCTGGTGATGCTTGATAAAATGGTGGGACCTTGTGACAATCATGATGCGGTCCATACCTAATGGGATACCTGGAAAAAGAGCATAAAACCCGACCCTATGTCCTTCATCTATTGCACGAAGAGTGGCTAATCAAAGAAATAGGGTTTTCTTAACATTTCCCCCTGTGTTCCCATATACAATATGGGAAAGGATTCATTCTATAATAGGAGTAGCCAATGGTCCCAGAATGCGATTGAATCAGGAAAGAGCATGTACATGGTGGTATGAGGGCCAATGATGAATAGACCAATCAATCATACCAACCTAGTCACTGGAACGTTGTTGGTACTAACTAATAGTCCGGGATCAATCTACAATCCATATCTCTCGCATACATGTACAAGATATACACGAGATTTATGGTGGGTTATGAGCTGACGTAAGATAGACGCCATTTAACTCCGACCCACCTCCATTTCTGCCTACCGTTTGGTATGGATCCTTCCATTTTTTCTTGCTGAGGTACATGCACCAATACCTGGTAAATATTTCATGTATAGATCAGGGAGGAAACTAAACAATAATACACAAATTATACTGGGCCTCCGTATATCATTTTCGTTTTTTTGAAAGGGTAGTAGGTTCTTCAAGGTGATTAAACGGCAGTAAACAAAGGGCCTAGTCGTTCAATTTATTCTTTTCAACTATTTTGAGATTAACAGGTGCTGAAATAGAAGGTTTTAGATAAGGGAGGCTATCAAGTGTACTTAAAGAGAACAAAACTTCCACAACCCACACGCAACCTTGACAGCTTGCCCTCGAATCGATGGAAGGGGCTCCCCAGCGGGGGCATAGGCAGCTGTTTAATCCATTGATTATGTTGGGATACATTCCGATTATGTCACGCCGATCTATTGTACAATGAAATCTGGCTAGACCAGGTAAACCAGGTAAGATAGTTGACTCGGAATAGTTCAAGTTTACTCGGTGAGTTAGAGACCAGGTACTCAGTACAGAAAGGTGACTCGTCAAAGAACTAACGTTCCCCCTGCTAGACCAAGTTTCTAGTTTATAAACGACCGGTATGGCTTTGTTATATCTAGGCCTCGACCTGGTTTATATAGACCGGGTTTATAGGACCTAGTATAGGGTATTAGCAAATAGACCAGGTGTAGAGTTTATAATAAAGGATTGAATCATTGGTATTCAGGTATTGGTATAATACCATAGCTTACTCTGGTATTGAGACATGCTATTGTAAGCTACTGAGCTACGGGCACCATGACTGATCGGTACCTAGTGATAGGGGCTTGCAGTCCTTCCCTTTCTAGGCTTACCTATCCAGTCTAGCCGGCGTATCAGATAGAGAGTTTCCTTGCCGTGTTCTTCCTGCAAGCGCTAAGCAAGCGCAGTACTAGAAGTTTACTGAATTGAATCAGCATTGGCAGCGGCATAGATTTCAGCAGGCAGGGGAAATGGAGGCGAGCCAATTCTGTTACGTTCCAGGCAGATAAGCAGGATTAGAAGCTGATCCTGATTATGAAGAGGAATGAAACTATAAAGAATTAACGGAGCAAGGGAAGCCTACCATGGTAGGCAGATCAGGTGGGGTTGCAGTGGGCTAAATATCCCCGGTCTTGCCTCGAATAGCATAAGCATCAGAAAAAACAAAATGCCCTTGTCAAAATTGTTAGGCTTGGTAGCATGAAATGCGGATCGAGATGCACCAAGAGCTTCGGTGGAGCATAGGTAGCTTCGTCTGTGTGGAATAAGCAAGCATATTGCCTAGCGACTCTTCCTGGATGTTCCATAACCAAAAGCACTTTGGATTGATGAATATAGTCCGCTATAGACCCAGCCCCTTAGGTTTTTTTCCAGTTCGTTTCAAAAGGAAGATTGTAGTTCAGATGGAGCTATGGGCCAGTAAGTAGTCGGCTTCAATTTATTCCTAAGAGTTTCGTGAATGCTAGCTAAGAGTAGTTAGTTCCTTTTACCAACTAACTTCATTTCGGGTTCGATGCATGCACATCTATCGTTTCCCGCTTCCGGCTTGGCATCATCCTGGTAGCTGCTCTTTCTGCTGGCTGTACCGTAACCTGGAGCAAAGGCAAAATAGGTAAAAAGCGGGACCTGACGTTTAGTCTTTATGTCTTATTAGTATATCCTCTATTCTTGGTCAGACCGAGAAAGGAGCATGTAAAAAAAACTGTTCTATTTTTAGAAAAGTACGGAGCGGAACTGCTTTTCCTCTGCTTCCTTCCCTCGACTACTAATAATCTTGCCGCCGCGTACCGGCCGACTTCTACTCTTTCAAGCGGCTATTTCTGGGGAATAGATATGATTGAAGGAAGGGAACTTCTATACGTATTTAAGCATGTTTATATTAATGGGAATACAAGGTACCTTATTATGCCCTATGATTAATATCAGGGATATGGCTCTGTAATCAGTAAACGGGTTACAATACCTGTAAGTAGAATCTATATTCCCTAATTAACTCTATGCTCATAAACATGGTAAAACGTAATGAATACAATGCGTTCAGATCTGAGCTATTATGTTATTACAATGAATGGTGTTTTATCTCATATATTTATTAGTTGCAAACAGAAACACGTGTAATGCCGAGAGATAAGAGAGCCATGTGTTAACTCCGTTCTAAGCTCTATAGTAATAATAATAATAAAAGCTCTTATGTAAGATTCAGGATTACAAAGCTCGTACATTATTTATATAAGTTGATCCATAACATGTGATAGCTATAAAGAGAATACTGTATTATCCTAATGAATAGTGTATAGTATTATGAGCTTCCAAGCAGGTATGAGTGATATCCAGGTGTGCTGAGCTTTATGGTTACAAGCTAGTTGACATATCTATACGGGTAAGCTGTTATCTGTTATAATTTAGCTCATACTGTTTAGTTAGTGTAATTAATACCATTGTTTCCATAATATGTGTGATATACTTTATAAAAGAGCTTAAGCTTATACAATGTCCTGTGCATTCATTATGTAGATATAGGTAATGAAAGAGCTCTGTACAAGCATGTGATACTATCCTTATATGACCATTTAGAAGCTGATACTATAGGTGTACTAAATACTAAAATCAATGGGAACACTTCATGACTAGAGTACTCATAATGATTACTGCCACTTTTTATCGGTTCCATTACATTTATAGCACGATGAGATAGGGAACCTCTGGAATAAGTGATAGCTAGTGAATGGTAACCCTTAAAGGCCGCTTATAACATATAGTATGTAAATATCAATACTATACGGGTCTTAGTACTAGTGGTTCATAGAGAGCTAAGATAGAACAATTGTAATACTAGATGCTTTATCACTAAGCTGGTACTGTAACTAAGCCGCCTATTCTACATATTCATACGGGGCTATTACTCCAAGCTAAGAGATAGGTAACTAATTGAAACTATATGTGAATAAGGTTATATGACTAGCTTATACCTATATGATTGCCTTAGAAGCTTACCACTAATAGTGAATATGGATACATCGTGCTTTAGCTTAGGATTCTTGCTTAGTTTACATAGGTTGTTGTATCTCATGAAGTAAGGATTTATTACGTATGTCTAATGATTATGAGAAGCTAATACTGTTGATTACTCATATTACATGACCAGTACTATCAGTATTCAAGATGTTTTATATGCGCAATTACTATAAATTAACCCTGTACAAGCTAGAGGTCATATGTACTAATTTCATTGGTTCCTTATATTGAGGTAAGCTGATCTCCACCCTTTTATTACGTATAGATCAACCCTATTCCCCTGTATCCCTTACGCTCAACGGTGAATCGTGTAATCATACTGGTTCAAATTAGGTGGATAAGCTTAGAGTAGTCATCAGCTCATATGGCATTAGTACTATGTTTTCACCATTACATGCCAATTTGACTAGTTCCAGATCATAGATTAGCCGTTAGGAGGGATCTGGATGCCCAGACAGAGCTAGCCAGGATATGCTTTGTTTTATAACACTTGCCTTTAGGAATCAATCTTAGGAGGGACATCTATATGAATGAATGCACTTAGTGTAGTGATCGAATCAGGACTGTCTGTAACCTCTTATCAGGAACGGCACTAACGACTTCGTCCCTTACCCTTCTCCCTTACTTATGTGCTTACTTAATACCTGCCCACCTTAAGAGCTATACTTTTTAGCCCCACAACTTCATGAAGCGCTTAGGAGGTACCGCTATTTAACCTCTTATCAGCATCAGCAGGACGGGATCATACTACCTCAGACGTTACCCTTACCTTGATACCTTAATCCTAGGAACATTGAGTCACCTCTCCGCCAGGAAAGAAATACCCAAGTAGCCAGGAGCACATTACAAACTCCCTTGCCTTTCTTTATTTACTTGGCTGAATAGAACTGGAGCCCTAGAACTGGAATCACTTAGTTAGTCACGAATGGATAACTTTCCTTAGAATTAACACCTGGAATTGGAATTGGGATGCATTGGTTAGTAGCCCATAAAATAGGGAGGGAAGGGCCTTGCCCGATGCGGACAAGCACCGTAGGACCTTAAGCCTCAATCGTTTCAATGGCCGGATTTTATTCATTACAGTCAACATACACAATCTTTAGGCAGATATCATACAGAACCCAGCTTAGATCGTTGTTAACAACTGCTGCCGGAGAGCTAGCTCGATTATTGGATGGGACATCAGAACAACCTCCTTGGATCCAGAGGCACTGATAGGACACGATATTTAGTGCTGTACAACCCTATTACCTTTTATTAGACAGCTCCGGGTGGATTTAATGGATGATCGCCTTACCTTTCTTTTTAGACTGCTAGAACCCTAGGACCATGGATGGGGGAGTCCCTTTACCATCCTTTCTTTAGACCAGCAAAGGATTGGATGGCATGCAGTCTCTATAAGCCAGGAACACCAAAGTTGCTGTCAGGTATAGTGATACTACCCCCTTTGGGGAAACTCTTCCACCTGCTAGACAGAAACCTACAGCCCCAAGAATACACGTAGTTAGGAAGGAATGTATCCCTTACCTCACAAGTCACGGATTGGATTTGCATTGGTTTATTAGACCTAAGAAGTACCGGGTGGATGAGATTTACTTATGCCCAACCTCTTTGTCAGCCAGGAAAAATCTCAGTTGATGAGTACGGCCATCAGACCCTTACCTTGCTTTATTTAACACCTCCCTGAAATAACCTTCCATGTTTATGGTTTCAGCCCTATATATGGGTAATGACCTGAAATGCTATCAGTCATCTACTTGCCTTAATAGAAATGCCAGTTCCATATCTCGGTGGAACATTTTCCCTCGACCCATGCCCACGAAGGGTGATATTATAATAAAACCCCCCTTAGAAGCTTTTTGGGATTCACCAGAACCGACCTTGTAACCCCCAATCCGGTAGGTGCCTTCGGAGCCCGGAATCCATAATGCCATGACTTAACAGGCAGGCCGATCGGGCTTTTCAAAATAGAACCTCTTTGGATGGACCCGGAGGTCCTTAGGAAGGAGGTCTCGACTAAAAGGAGAGGGGCGGAGCTGCTCGACCATACGGGAGAGGGACTTTCCCGAGGTTAATACGGGAAGGGCTTTGGCGCTCCAACAGGTTAGGATTTTTACTTGCATGCCTTAACTATTAACTATGCTGAATGAACTCAATCATTTCGTTTTTAAACACCCTTACGAATAAAAAGAAAAACTCCCTTGAAGATTTTAGATAGGATCACTTATCAATATATCTCTCAGACGCAAGCATAGACTATGGCAGTTTACCAAGATTCATAAACAGATCCAAAGCTAGTTGCTTTCCTTAAACCAGAAGCATAAGAAGCAATAGAGGCGAAGGTAAAAGTAAGAGTTTATGGTGCATATCCCTTGGCGAGTTACCTTGTTTACCCCAATTTGTTGATCACCCGCTGCAGAGGAAAGGGCAGTTTGCACTTTGACAGTCCGTTAAAGCAAGTGGTAGGCCCAAAGCCGTTAAGCAACAAGCATAGAACCAAGCTTCTAACCAGCAGGGAACCCCACATACACGAATGTACACCTATAAACTCACCATTTACTCTATCAAAACAATGGAACCAAAGCTACTATACCTTATAGCGAATCTACATAAAAGTCCATTTTGAAAGCCAGCATTTGTTCCAGTCCTAGCTTATTTTCCTAGCTAGTCTACCTTTTATAGCATCTGCTATGGGCTATGGAGGCATCCCGCGGGCATGGTGCTTTCGATACTCGGGATGTCGCAGAGTATTGTGGTGTTCATAATAAATGTTCCAGAGCGCTTCTTTAAATTGGCCAGAGTTAGGTCGAATCATAACGTGGAATGACAGAAGGCACAGGGTTAGCCTAGCTTTAGATATAGTGGTTGGAAAGACTGATCCGAGTCCACTACCTGCTGGATTGGCACAAAAGGAAGTAGCGTATAAATATATATCATATGCGGCTGGGACTGGATCTTTCTATGGTGCGTATGGTTCTTTATCTCGATATGCCACGGGTGAGACTGGATTGAGAAGAGATGCTACCTTTGTGACTTACTTTGTTATTGCCTCTGTGGGTGAAGCTTGCCAAAATGCTTTTTCAAAATGGTCTGTTGGAAAAAGCTCTAAATCACATATTAGAAGTCTATGCCATGCGGGAGAAGGGCTAGGTCTAGGTACACATAATATCCTTGTTAAGATCTCTATTGGAATCAAATTGCTAGACAGCCTCTTAGCCCCGTCCCCCCAATATATTATATAAATTCATTACCCAGCGGTGGATGCACCCAGATCTATATGTCATCGAGCGCATCCATAGGTAACATGAGTAGTGAAAATGAAGACAGGTGTACGATAAACATCAATGATATTGGGCTTTAAAACAGTGATTACCGATTTGAAATCTTAAACTACAGACCAAACTTAAACCATAAAATATGGAACTTTATATGGAACAGCACCTCGATTTGCAGCTTTAGGATCAGAAACTATATATGTAGGGAACTTTATCAGGAACCACATAAAGGAATGGCTTTATCTCCGCTGGTGGTTAATACGCGGGTTAAGCCTTTACCCTTAGTGCCTATGTTGGTAGATCAACAACAATTAAGTTTGGAACAGGATCTAGCTACGCCCCGCTTAGGTGATTACCAAAATTCCTCTCATGTGCACGATCAACGTGTGTTTCCCTTATCTGTAAAGAGAAAGAAAGTAAATGTGGCTGTCCTCGTGCTTTTATGCTCCCATCTATGCCTCTCTATACGCTTGTTATTTCTCTTTGACTAGATCCAAATGTAACCCGGATCTACTCATGCCCTTATTTCTGCTGTCTCTACCTTCGCTATCTTTGCTACTTAAACTAATGGTAGTGCACCTGGGTCTTTATCTCAAAATGGAACTGGAAGCTATGCAACTGAATATGTTGGCACGAAATTAACTAATTATTTAAGATCTGTCTTTAATTCTGATGCCATCTATGCTTCCATTAGTGTTGCCCTTGCTGTTTAATAAGCTTATGCTCTCACTTCTATTACACCCTTTACTTGGCCTATGTCTCTGGGTTTCCAGGCTCCGCGCAATTAATGGACTTGAATCTCCTATGAATGGGGCTAGATCTCGAGAAAATACTACTTCATTTTAATATAGAGCTAAATCTGCGACTACCTCTGTCTCTGTTCCTTCTATCCCCTTTCTAGTAGTTACTGCCCCCAGTAAAGGAAGTTACCATTCTAGTTCGAGTGCAAGTTTCTCCATCATTACCTCGCTTAGAATCCTTTCTTGTTTGAGAGTCATTGTCTGCTGATCCGGTTCCAGGTAGGGATCCATAACTCATTCCAGAACTTCCTATTCATGTTCCAGTTCGAGCATAGAAATATGCATATACATAACTAGTTCGGGCATAAGAAGGGCATCATTATTAATATAAGACTAAGTTTACCTTGTATTATCGTTTTGTGGTTTCCCATTGATAAAGGGTTACCACCAACAGGAAAGCCCATTGACATAAAATGCAAATAGAGCCGATCATAACTCACCCCAAGTGCATTTACATAGCCCACATAGCCTAAAAAGAGTAGTACAGCCCACTCCGAAAGCACTCATGGTCCAGAGGCCGCAGGATAAGGGGAATAAGTGGAATCCTTTAGTGGCATATTATAGAGATCGAGCAAATTTAGGCGCAGAGACAGATCCAAATCCGGATAACCATGCATAACTTAATTGATTGCTCTAGAGGTGTGTATGTGGAATATGTATCTATGAAGCTGGTGTACGAATGGTAATTTATCCTACGTTAGCTGATGTATTAAATGGGAATTTGATCTACCCGACTCTTACCAACCAGCAGTAACCTTGCAGCTCGGGGAAGGGTAATCAGGAAGGGTTATTTAGAAGACAGGTTAGGGAGGTTGGTTGAGCCATTCACACGCTGGTCATATAAGGAAGAGATAGTGTTGTCTCTTTCATGTAGTTCGCGTTGAGCCG